>Ga0102934_1001536_pt1 | contig 16111 bp, 18 predicted proteins | sample SalPonR2_A_D1_MG_FD_78175 | JGI IMG/M metagenome (GOLD analysis project Ga0102934, IMG submission 78175) | Salt pond soil microbial communities from South San Francisco under conditions of wetland restoration - Salt Pond MetaG R2_A_D1_MG | ecosystem: Environmental > Aquatic > Marine > Intertidal... | reverse complement strand
TGTCAAAAAAGCGGGTCCGGTGGCAGAGCGTGCAGGGATGAGTGACAGAGCCTCCATGCGACGTAATACCGCAGTTGTGTGGGTGCGCATTCGATGCGGGTTTCGACTGAAATAGGCAAGCGGAAAGCGGGGGGTGGGGGGGGGGCAGCAGGGAGCTGGACGTACCAGGGGTGCAAAGCCAACGCTGAAGAAGTGCAGCCGGGGGAAAGGCACCATGTTCACAGAGAGCTGTGAGGAGATCGAGACAAGCGGAGGGGGGTTGCAGGGGGAAACGAGGGTGACAGGGTGGTGAGAGCGAAGATCGAGGGGAAGGGAAGATTGTAAGGCGAAAGAGCGATCGTGGGGTAGGGGTCTTTCCTCCGTCGGGGCAACGAGTTCAACAAGGAGAAAGGAAAAAGAGCAGGGGGGAAGGGGGGGAAGGAGGGGAAGAGGGAGAACAGCAATGCACCTAGGAGCGTGCAGAAAGGGAGAAATGATGGAGGCATGTATGCCTCACAAGGAGGAAGGAAAAACATGAGAGGCGAAGGATGAGAAAGAGGAGGATAGCAATGTACCGAGAAGCGCGCAGAAAGGGAGAGATGATGGAGGCATGTACGCCTCCGGGGTTATATCGCAGAGGGAAAGGGAAAAGAGAGGCAAGGCACGGGCTTACCTTCCGCAAATCGCAATTCAATTGACCGGGGAAGCGAAGGGAGCAAGTGGTCCCACACATGGCGGCGGAGACGAGGTGGTTGAGATCACCGTAGGTGGGGTTGACCAATTTGAGCGTGCGCAAGCAAATGTTGTAAAGTGCCTGGGCGGAATAAGGAGGGAAGGAGGTAAGGAGAAGGGACCTGTAAGAAGGGCAGAACCGCGAGCGAGCCTGCCAAATATTAGGTTGAAGACCCAGCCGGGGAAGGGGGGTGCTCACCTCGTTGTCAAGAATGAAGCATTGGTCAGCGTTTTCGACGAGCTGGTGCACGGAAAGCATGGCGTTGTAAGGCTCCACCACCGTGTCAGAGACCTAGGAAGAAAAGAAAAAAAAGATGTAAAGAGAGGAAGGGAGGGACGCGAGAGACATGTCAAGGAAGAAAAGAAAGGCGGAGAAGAGCAGTGCAGGTAAAGGACCCTGGCGCTGCTCCATGTCTTCTCTCACCGTCCCTTCTGTCTCTTTCCTTACGCCTCCTGTCCCCCTGCATGTGTCGTCCCTCCCAGAGAGTCACCTTGGCTGAAGGAATGACAGCGTACGAGCTTAAGATCCGGTCGGGGAATTCCTCCTTCACTTTGGACATGAGGAGGGTGCCCAGGCCCGACCCGGTCCCCCCCCCCAGCGAGTGCGTCATTTGAAACCCTTGCAGGCAGTCGCAGCTTTCTACCTCTTTCCGCAAGGCGTCTAACACCGTGTCCAGGAGCTCAGCGCCTTCCGTGTAATGCCCTTTAGCCCAGTTGTTACCGGCCCCGGACTGGCCATAGATAAAGTTGTCTGTGAGCAGTGGTGGGTTGTAGAATGGAGAAATGGAGGGAGCTTAAGCGCTTTGGAGCCTTTGTAAGCAGGTCTCGCGCACAACCGTCGGCCTTTTCCCGCAATTTCGGAGTCGGTTCCACTCCCCGTCTTCCTTCTGAGGTTCTCGGAATCCCCCGCATTTGCCTTCAGATGTTGCTCTACGGGCGACGCGTGTTGTCTTTAAACCCGCAATTTTATTCGTGATATATTCGTGACTTGCTCGTCTCATTCCGATTCAATGTCTCACCTGGCCTGAAGAGGCCCCCGTAAGCGCTAGACCTCGCTGAGTCCATAGTCCCAGGCTCCAGATCAATCAACAACGCACGCGGCACATAGCGTCCACTGTTGGCTTCGCGGTAGTACACGTCGATGCGTTCAAGCTGAGTGGCGGATTCTCCTTTATAGGAACCATCGGGTTGGATGCCGTGCTCCGCTGAGATGACCTCCCAAAACTTGCAGCCGATTTGATTGCCGCACTGCCCGGCTTGAATGTGAAGGATCTCGCGCATACTTCAATTAGATTTCAAGCGACACTGTTACAAGTATTGTGTAAAGTATGTCTCTGAATGACGCTTGTGCCCTCAAATGTAATATAAATTGCGCGGACAAGCGTGGTAGGAACAAGGGGGTTGGAGACTTAAGGAGAGCGCCGACGTCTCGGGGATGGTAACGGTCGCGTGACGGTGTAACGGTTCCTGATGGAGGAATTTGAGGACTTGTCTATCTTTTAATAGGCTATTATCTGTCAAAGCGTGGTCATTAATGCTTAATTAATATTTTTATTGGTCACAATATTAATTTAGTCTCGACTCTTCTCCGTTGCATCAGAAACTCTCCTGCTTTCGTGATATTTTAATCGAAAATATTCTGGCAAATCAGGGCGCTTTGAACCATTTGTACACATATGTTATACTATCGGCGTCTCCAAGTTTTCTGACCGCATGCATTGTTGTAGAGATCGCACAAATTATATTGAGCTCACCTCCGTCTCTTTTCCTTTTCAAAGCGAGCCATCATACCTGAGACAGTCATCTACAAAATTGATTCGTGATAAAGATATCAAGGTCAAATCATTATACTTTAGAAATAATCCAAAAGCAATGAAATGTCAAATAAATAGATGAAAATGCATCCTTTATTTCTTTTGCATTCAACTCTGACTTTTCATCACCGCTGTACATTTCGTGACCTAGATGGTTTCGTTACCGAGATGTGACATATCTGCCCTTCAACCTGGTCACCCGTTTTTGTCAGTCACGTCCTGTGTATCAAATGCCTGTAGAAACGATGCTACCTGGTAGGTGGAGAAGCCCACAAGAGCTGGTATTACTTGTACGAAATCACGGTACTTCCCCGCAATCAACACCAGCAAAATGACCATAGCGAACCGAGCTTGGCCCACCCCTGCTCCTGGCCCGGCAGTGCCCATCGCTTCCACCGTGCGCCCTAACAAAGTGATGTACCCGAAGCCCAACACAGCCCCCAAACCATACGACACGGAAGTCTGCAGGGAGAAAGCGGCCCAGCACAGTGCCAGTCCTATTGCTGAGAGCCAAATGCTGTCAAAGAGGAGCTGAAATTTGCGCACTGCGTACGGTTTCCCTCGGGAGATGGCTTCTTTCTTCCGCGCCTCTTCATCCGCGAATGCACGCTTGGACATGCGCGTCATTTTTTTGGGGATCCCGATCTCGCTTATGTTCACCTCTCCCCCCACTTGACTGTAGGCTTCATAGATGGCCCTGCGAGTCGACTGTCGGAGGGCCCGTTTGGCCGCGTCGGCCTTCTCCCGTTCTTCGTCGCTGGCCAACAAGATTTCCTCCGCAATCTCGTTCTGCATCGCTAGGATTCGCTGGCGGCGTAAGGCTTCTGCGTCCCGATTGGAGGAGGAAGGAGGTGGTGGAGGGGAAGAAGGACTGGTAGAGTCGGTGGCACGAAGGGAAGGGAGACGGCTGAAGTGTTTCCACGCTTGAAAGCGTTGTGGGGATGCAACGGCTAAGGTCGATGAGGAGCATGCTATGGATTGGTGGTCGCGTCTTGGGGGCACGTGCTGATGCTGCTGATGCCCCTGACCGCGACACAATCCAAAAGCAATCGCCGAGGGACATGGGTGTGTAAAAATGGCCTGCGGGCACGAACACAGCATTAGCGACTCGCAATTTGTTGAGGAGCATGCGTGAGCGTTCAAGTTTTGAATCAACCTCCGACTAACAGGGTTGTGCTTGTACACACACCGCTAAATCATCGCCATCAGATGGTTCCGACCATCGTGAACTACATGGGATTCCGCTCGGCAGTCAAGACAGAAAACAACGAGAGAATCGCAAAGGGAAATGATGCCTCTATCCTCTTTATACGATCCACATTCAATGACTACGAAGCACGCTACCTAAAAGCCTTTCCCTCTAAGGCACCTTACCTTGGTGGTGGGAGGGAACATGTTGAAGAAGCACAGCAACGTCGCTGTCACGGCCTGGCCCCTCCATCTCAAGCTGTCACGGCATAAGTATATCCTATGCTTTTCTTTCCTCGTCATCATCAATCACTGTTGGGTTTTGTATTTGTAAATATGGAAGGGAAAGGCATGGTTAATAGGATACTTCGCGAAGCGAGATATGTAGCAGGGGGCAGCATGCGAGGCATGCGCAATTACTACGGACAATTCATGTTGATGAACGATATATAACACTCAAGATTTCATGGCATATTTGTGTACCACGCGCGAACTATGCGCTTTGCGGGGTTGAAGGATGTTGATGCGGGTTATAAAAATCAAGTAAAAGCCTCTTTCTTATCCTGTAGGACGTGGAGAAAAACAAAACCGCTTCATTTATTTACGGACTCCGACATCTACCACTTCTAAGAACGCTTGACGCGCGACGTACAAGTCGTCCAAGCCGTCATATTCGAGTGTGTTTGGTTTTCTTCATGCCTTATGACATGAGCAGCCTGCTCTGTCTGTCTCATCGCGGATGTGCGGCGATCAGCCAACTTTGACGTGAACGAAAAGAATTGAGGCACCGAGGCATCGATGTGCCGTAAAAAGTCGCAAACGACACCAACAGCAAAAATATGACACCAACTGTGGCATACTATGTGCATGCACCGCTAGAAGACGCATGTAGTCGTGAAAAAGCGCCAGGGGGGGCCGTAGCGCCATCTGTGCGTCCATCACTGCTAGGAAGTATGCGTTCCTCCTCCGTCCTATATCGACTTGTCCATCTCAACGTCTGTTGTGCCGTCTTTTCAGTGATGAGGTATCGTGTATGCCTTTTTTACTCCCTCACCCTAACATTCGGCGTGAGTCTGGTTGATTGCGGTTCCTGGTGTAAAGCTTTAATGACCTCTTTTAACCTCCCTCCCATTCCTCCAGGCACGAATATTTCCTGTCGTAGTCACTTGCGTTGCTCCTTACACCTCGATATTTTGTCACAACTTTTCTACAGAATGAAAAGGAAGATGGACATGGAAATCACCACTGTTGCCAAGCCGAGCAATGATTACACAGCCACCAGCATGCACGTGGGCAGCGAAGCTGTCGGGGAGACTGCTGCCGGTAACACTCAGAGGGAAGGAAGTAGCCTCCCGACGATGCCCATCATTGATCCCTCTTCCGGACAAGCAACGCACGCAAAGTGTGAATCAATGTCGCAATGTAGGATGGGCGACAAGAATGAAAGCCGGCAGGCGGAGGGTGAAAGGGCGAGGGAGAGCGAGGAGGGTGCCTGCGATGACGGCATGACCGACATGGACAACCTCTTGCTCCGTCCCAGTCCTTTCGCGGCGGACTCAGGCTCGTTGGCTTTGGGGGAATTCGAGGCCGGGGCGGATCTGAAGGAGATGCTTGCTGAGGTGAGGCCTAAAGGGAGGCTTCGAGGCATACATTGAAGTGCCCCCGAGGGGGGCCCGGGGGAAAGTGATATCAGTATAAATGCGGCCCTTTAGTCACACAATTGTGAGAAAAATGGTATTGCTGTTGACCGCCCCAGGCGTCCTGGTTCAGATTTTTCCTTCCTCCCTCCCCTTCCTCCCTCCCTTCCTCCCTCCCTCCCTTCCTCTCACCCTCCCCTTTCCTCCTCACTTCATACCACCTTAGGCGCGCGTGCTTGTCGTGGGGGCTGGAGGGCTGGGGTGTGAGATATTGAAGAATTTGGCCTTGTCCGGAGTGAAGGATATAGACCTCATCGACCTGGACACGGTCGAGCTCTCCAATTTGAACCGGCAGTTTCTTTTCCGGGAAAAAGGTACCCGGATCTACCTTGTTAAGAGGCTGTCCCCCGAGGGCATCACGTGGTTCCTGGCCTCTCTTCTTCCCATGCTCATCACCTCGTTTGTCTTTATTCAATCTCCCGACCCCTCGGTCACCCGCAGACATAGGTCAACCCAAAGCTGTGGTAGCGGCCAAGTTCATCATGGAACGAGTCCCGGGGGTCAGGGTGCGCCCGCATCATGGAAAAATTCAGGACAAGGACGCAGCATTCTACAAGGTACAGCCCTCCCTCCCTCCCTCCTTCCCTTCCTGCTTCCCTCCCTCCCTCCCTCCATCCCTCCCTGCTTCCCTCCCTCCCTCCCGCTTCTGTCCCCTCCCCTTTCTCTTTTTCCTCTCTGTCCTTTTCCGTCTTCCGCCCTTTGAGTCTTGCCTTGTCCTGGTGCTCTCTTTCTTCTTCGCGTAACCTTCCTCACTGTGACACCACCTTGTGCTTCATCGGTTTTCGTCACATTTCACCACAATGTACGCATATCGCCCCTTTCTTTTCCCCCCTCCCTCTTCCCTCTCCCCGTCTGGTAGCAATTTTCCATCGTTATCGCAGGCCTCGACAATATCAAAGCCCGCATCTGGCTCAACAGCACCCTCTTCTCCCTCGCCGAGAGGTCCGAAAGCAGCGAAAAAGACGACTCGGTTCCCCCCTACGACCTCGCCACCGTCATCCCCCTGGTCGACGGCGGCACCGAGGGTTTCCAGGGCCAGGCCCGCGTCATCCTCCCCGGACTGACCGCCTGCTTCCACTGCACCCTCGACCTCTTCCCCCCCGCCCAATCCTTCCAACTCTGCACCTTGGCGGACACGCCACGGCAACCGGAGCATTGCGTCGCCTACGCCCAGATATTGCTCTGGCCGGAGGCACACCCAGAGGGCACGGTGTTGGATCCGGATATCCCCGAGCACGTGGCATGGGTGTGGGGGAAGGCGAAGGAGCGCGCGCGGCAGTTTGGCATCGAAGGGATCACCTACCGGTTGACCTTGGGTGTGATCAAGAACATCATCCCCGCCGTTGCCAGCACCAATGCGGTGGTGGCCGCGGTCAGTGTCAACGAGGCCATCAAAATTTTGACCTTCATGTCCCAGGTGCGGGGTGCTATGCTCCCTTCCCTCCCTCTTTCCTTTTTTGTCTATCGCTCCCTCTCTCTCTCTTCCCCAGGCCTACAGGCCGCTCAATGCTTTGGACTTCTTTCTTCTCCTCCTCTGCCCCCACCCCACAGGTCATGAACAATTACATGATGTATCAAGGACCCGAAGGCATCTACACATACACGACCGCACATCAGCGCAAGGAAGACTGTTTAGTGTGCGGCTCGCGCGAGACCCATCTCTCGATCGCCCCCACCCTTCTCCTCTCCGACGTCCTCCACCTCCTCAAGTCAAACGCATCCCTCCAACTCACCGCTCCCTCCCTAACGTGCGGAAATAAAGTCCTTTACATGCAAAGACCACCTGCCCTCGAAGCGGCGACAAGAGAAAACCTTTCCAAGAAGATTAGCGAGCTTCTTCCCCTGTCTGGGGAGGCGTTAAGCGTCACCGATCCGAGCGTCAATCAGCCGGTGACGGTGATCTTGAAATACGAGTAGTGCAAATGTATGAAATATGGGGATCACGAGTCTAAATTCAGATTGATACAGCAAGTACAATCATTCTCTCCCTTTTGCATCAAAAATATATTACATGTCCAGCTTAATTAGAGTTAGTGTAGGTTTAGGGCTAGGGTCGGGGTTGTTGCTAGATCCAGCGAGTCGGTAAGCCTCAGCCTGGTAATGCTCATGACAAGGCACAGGGATGACAAGATATGTACCACTGGGGTGAGTGGGTATTACCATATAAACGAAACGGCATTACATTCGATTTTAAACGAAGGCACGAAATACAGAAAGCAAAATAAACGTCGAAGGGCAAAACAGTCAGCATCATCAGTCATGGACACATAATCAACGACTTCTCTTACAGAAAGAAATGTTTCATATTGCTCGCTTTGTCACAGACTTCTCATCCGTTTTGGTGATACCGACGTACGCGACAAAGTACATGGTAGTCATAGATTTTAGATCCCACTTAATTCTCAGGCTCTCAGTCGAGGATTCTCGTTCTCCTTGATAAACACTGTTGGCTGTATATATCTCAGACATTGACATCAGCTTTTAAAGAATCAAGCGCAATGCACAGGTCTACGATGATTCATTCCCTTCTGCGTCGCGTGGCAAAAAGAAAGGGGGGAGGTGTACAAGTCATATGGGCCGAGTCGACGAGACGAAGCATCCCTGCCCACCGTCCTGCGTATCGCCCCATACCCACCACTGGAGTCCATCTTTTCATGAAAGCAGACAAAAACCAATCATGTTACACTTGCGAAGACGATTCAGCACTCTAGTTCTTTCTCTCGTATCCGAAGCAAGACACAGGGGACCGAAAACAGGAAGAGACCGCGTGATATCATCAGATACTTTGTGGACGGAGACGGGGGATGGGGCTCACACGGAGGAGCATTAGTGGAACAAATGTCACACAAAGCACTCCATTCACATACATTAGACAAAATGTCTGCCATCGGCGCTTTGGACCCAAGGTTTTCAGGTTTTCGATGGCCGTACTTACGCTTCTGGCCACCTCCCCCCATGCCTGTGCCGGGAGCGTCGTAGGGGGTGCCCGGAGACTGGGTAGGTCATAGCCTGTCTTTCCCATCCATCTTCCTTTCCACAATCCTTGTATAACAGGCTCCTCGTTTCCATTCACAGGTATCCAGCTACCGCGTCTTGGATCCAGCACCCTTCAAACGCCACCGTCACTACCCTGTGCACCCGCCCCTCAACCTCCTCCCTCGCTGCTCCTCAGCCGCCGAGGGGGAGGGGGAAAGAAAGAGGGCTTGACAAGCATCATGTAAGCTTGCATCAGCAAATCTACCTGTGTAAATTTTTTCCTCGTCTCGGATTCGTGTGCGTGTGTGTGTATGTCCCTAAACTTTCCTGTCCTTCTCATCGTTCCCTCCCTTCCTCTCCCCACGCTCCCTCCATCCCGCCGTATTTTTATTCAAACCTCCGCCGTCAGTTTTTCCGGGCTCGGCGGCTTTCTCAAACGCGTCGTCTCTACCCTCCTGGCTCCCCTTGCCGGGTCTTCCCCTCCCTCTTTCACCTCCACCTTCGAGAAGGAATTTGGGACGGCCCATGTCCCTTTCCTCGAAGCCCCCTCCCTCCCACTCGCCTTGGCGCAGGCTCGTGCCTCTTGCCGCTTCCTCATCGTGTACCTGCCGTCTTCCTCCCCCCGGGACGAAAAGCGTCACAAAGCTTTTTGCAGGACCTTGACTGCGCCCTCCCTCCATCGCTTCGCGGCTGCCGCCTTTGTCTTGTGGGCGCCCCCCCCCGCCTCCGCACCCTACAGGACCGCCGGGAAGGAATTGAAAGCCCGGCATTTCCCCTACTTGGCGGTGGTGCATGGAGGGAAAAAGGGAGGGAGGGAGGGAGGGAGGGCGGTGAGCGTGAAGAGCCTGCACCATTTCCGGCCGCCTCCCACCCCGGAGCAGGCAATCATGTGGTTGAACAGGACGATGGAGGTGAGGGTGGGAGGGAGGGAGGGAGGGAGGGAGGGAGTGCAGGTAGAATGGAAAAACATGCAAGAAAACGAGAAGATGTGCATCGTGAGAGCGTAGCTTCTATGTAGATACATGCTCGGAGCGTCTCCCTTGTCTTTTCTCCCTCCCTCCCCTTGCTCACTCCCCTTCCGCCCGGCTCCTCCTGCTTCCTCCCTTCCTCAGATCCATGGCCACGTCTTGGACGCAGACAAGACCGAACGCGATTTCGTGCTCAGGGAAAGGAAACTCCAGGTAAGTTGTTCCATTCTTTACTCTTTTGTGAACCGTCATCGCCTTTTGGCCCCTGTCATTTCCCCATGCTCCTCCGCACCACCCGTTCCCCCCATCATCCCTTCTCTCGTTTATCCTTGCCTCCTGCCTGCAGCTTGAGCAAAAACAGGAGTACAGCAAAGCCCTTCAATCAGATCGGAAGAGAGAGGCCAAGGAGAGAGCGGAGGCAGCCGCTGCCGCCGCCGTTGCAGTAGCCGCTCAACGGAAGAAAGAAAAGGATGAAGCACGCCGGGCCAGGAAGAAAGCTGCATTGGGCGCGGAGCCGAAGGAGGAGGCAGGGAAAAGCGTGTGCAGGATTGCTGTGCGCATGCCTGGATTGAATGGACAGAAAAAGCTTCACCGCGCCTTCCGAAGCGATGAGAGTCTGGAACAAGTATTCGATTGGATGGATGTGGAAGGGCTAGAACAATTGGAAGGGGCCAAGATGGTATTAGCAGGTAGAAGAGGGAAGGGGGGGAAAGGCTTGGCGTTTACGTATCCACAAGATTGTAAAATGTCTTTGGCCGACGCCGGGATCGGAGGGCAGGTGCTCCTGCTGGTCGAGAGCGGGCCGACGAGGGAAGGGGGAACAGGAAAAAAATAACGTTGGAAAGTCGAAAAAAGGAGATCAAAGTAGCATTAAAATTATTTACGTTTAGAACTGAGACTTGCTTGATGAAATATTCAGAGGCATTCTCCACATCTTGCCCCTCTTCAGCAGCACGCATCCTGCGTTGATCCGCTAGACAGGAATGGACAGCCTGTCTGCCATAGAAGTCAGTTCACGTAGGTTTTTACGTAGATACGAACGTCGCTGTTTTCCCAGTCATAGACTGACCCCGCCAAAGCCCTATTTGCCCCATAGCCTGGGCGTAATGACGCTTGAGACCCCCCAAAGGAAGGAATGCCGCCCTTTGTACTTTAATTATGGGGGGTATGTATCGGGGAGGTCATTGTCCTCTTGAGGGAGAGACGTCACATGCCAACATGATACACGCCTCATGGTCTCAGTTCCTTTACTACAGCCTTAAAAGCCATGTGGTCCGCATGGAGACTTTGGCCGGTGCTTGTGTACTTGACCTCTGTGTCGGTGGCGGGGCCGGCGGCGTTTCACATGCCTCGATTTCCCCGTGTGACTCACGAGGAAATTTGCCTCGGCGCGACAGCCACAACAAAAATGCCATGGCCTCATCCTCAAGACTATTATCAAGATATGCCGCTCCCGTTGTCTCTCGAAGCGTGGTGGACACATCCGGCAGATTTGCTCACAGACTGGTTTTTGCGGGCCTGGGAACATTTAGTATACCACCAAAATCCCCTGCGCGACGAGGAATGTCGTGCCTCCAGTTCATATGGCTGGAAGTATGTAACAAAAGGGGAAGAATCCCACGATATTGCTCGAGACCAGCTCCGAAGCCTCTCAAAAACGTTTCGACGAACAGGAACAGCGGCCGTACCAAGTGTGCATGAGACTCGACGTGTGTGTGACAGCTTATTGAAGTGGGCCCAAGGGAATGTAGATAACGCCGTATCTGTGATGGTATGGTGTCTAGGTCGCTTTTTATTCTTGCTCCGCTTTCATGTGCTTGATGTCCTGGGAGCCTTGATCACCAGGACCTTCGGGTTGCTCGTACTCGGCGCGACGGCCATCGCGGCAGGCGTGTTTCAATCCCTCTTTGAAACAGCGCAGACCGGGTGGATTTTGGCCATCATGTTTTTCCAATTACAACATCAGGCGGTCCTTTCTTCGCTTCTGGCAGTTTGGAATGTGAGCAAGGGCGCCAGTGTCGCCGTGGGGGGCTTTCTCCTGTCCCTGGTGCGGGACTGTCGGCACCGTGCAGTAAGACAATTGATAAAGACCGAGGATACGATCCTGACTGTCCTCGCTGGATCCATCAATGCGGCTTGGAACACGCTCTCGATCGGTAGCGCCAGTATGAAGAATGTGATTACACGAGGTTTTGCCCAAACGGGGCAGCAAAGCTGGCGTCTGATCTCGCTGATGGTGGATGTAGGGGTTAGAACGAAAGAGACCATGCGGTCCGTTGGATACAGCATACTAGGTGTCATTGGCGGGGGCCAGCGCGCACTTTTATTGGCAGCGATATATTTCACGAAAATAATCCGCCGTGCTCAGGGGTGTTCCCAGCACACCATTTCCCGCGCGGCGCATGTGCTTGCACCTTGTCTGTCTCTGGAGGGGGCGTTGGCCGGGGGGGTCCTGACAGCGTGGACAGAGCATGCTGTACCCTGGATTATCACGTGTGTCGCATGTGCCTTTGCCTGCATCATGTGGCACCGTGCGCACCGGGTGGGGGGGGCAACGACGGCCATGGGGCAGATACGACGGGAGTTTGTGTCGGCTTCTCTTCAAGAGGAGGAGCGTCAAAAGGAATCAGAGGGCCAGCGGCAAGATAGAGACACATCGAGGGTAGAGGAATCAGGATTCAGGGAATCCACGGCCAGTGTCAGAATTGAGGGCGCATGGCCTAAATCGCCGCACCAGAGGCAGGCGACACGAGGACCCTCCAGCCCGGCCAGCCCCTCCGATGGACGGAGAGTGCACGCGGGGCACGTGCGGGAAAGGAAGGGAGAGCAGGAAGAGACCGAGCGGGGTGCTTGGAGTCGTCGTCGCTGGACGCGTGGCTGTGGGACGGTGGTTTCTGCTCAGGCCTCAGGCAAGGCACAAGGCGTGAAGTCCACCGAATGGCCGGCGCACGAGGTGCGAGCCCCGGCGGCCCGAGACAAGGCAAGCCAAGAAAAAAGCAAAGCTCCCTTCCTATCGACCCTTCGTCCATCACCTTCCCCCTCATCGCCGAAGTCGCCTGGCTTTCTGCCAGCCGGTATCGTGCTCCCTTTTATATGCGGTGTGTGGGAAATGGAGCATCCAGATTTAGCTGCCGTACGTGTCAGTTTGGGGGAAGGAGCCTGGGAGGAGTTTATCGCCCGCTACCGGAAAGACTTTGCAGACCGTGGGCTTGGCAAGGAAAGAGCAGGGAGGCATGTGAATCGACTATCTGACGGACGTTGCAGTCTATCGGAAGACGAGATTGAGTACCTCCTACAGCCCCCTTTCGCAGGTATAAGCATCGAAGACTTTGTGAGGTTCTATGAATGCGTGGAGAGGGCACACGTGGCGTTGGAATCGAGGAGGAGAGCGTTGACGAATGCGGGGAAGGAAGAGGAGAAGGAGGAGAAGGAGGAGAAGGAGGAGAAGGAGGAGAAGGAGGAGAAGGAGGAGAAGGAGGAGGGAGCCACGATTGGAGGGGATGAGATCGGAAATGGTGCGTTACTGACATGAAGATGATGACTGACACTGCATACCAGGTGTTCCTACTCTTGTCCTTGAAAAGAAATAGTCTGTGAACTGAAATGAATGCGCAAAGACATAAAGAGATTGCATTCTCGTTCATCAATCAAGCATCCCTGCGTCCTCCATTTTCCTCGACCTATCCTGGCCAAGCATTTTCTTAAACATCTCCCTTCAGGCCCTTTGTACCAGCATGTCGAAATCGTAAAGCCTCGTCGTAGTGCCCGCAAGTCAGGCAAAAGGTCTGCGTGGGCGCACCCAAAGCGAAGCGGCAGGCAGGACACGGGTCATCCGCATTCTGCGATTTCCCTGGAACTTCCAAGCGCCTTTCTGGACGCACCTCCTTCAGTGCTCTGGCATCCTCGCGCCTCCCGAATACCTCTTCAAAGACAAGGAAATAGGCCAGGTGTTCTTTGTCTCGGAGGGTGACGGCATAGGCAGCCAGCACCCGCTCCTTCTCCCGATCGAATTCCTCGTCTTTGATCCGCGAATCGAAATACCCTGGTCGAGGAGGCGTGGCCCAGGGAGCCGCTCCGAGCAGGGTTGTCCCACACCCGACTTCTTGTGGATCTTTCCGTCGGGAGGATGACAAGAGCTCTGGAAAGGCGCGACGCAACGGGAGCTTGCCCGTTACCACCCCGTCCTCCAGAGGTGCGGTGGGGGCGACGCGCAAGGCAAAGGGACCGATGCAGTCTGCTTTCTGGAGATGCTGCAGACAAAAGTCAACGAAGGGCTTGTAAAGGTACGGAGACGTGACCCGCATTCCCAGGGCTGCCCCTACTTGAATGCTGTCAAAATGCATGCGCGCGACCATAGTGGCGCGTTGCTCTGACCAGGCCTTTGCATCGTACCGATGCGTGAACCGGTACCCACCCATCAGCTCGTCGGCTGCGTCTCCTGTCAAGACATATGTGAAGCCCAACGAAGCTGCGTGGCGCAAGGCGTGCGTAGCGCAGACTGAGTTTCTTAGCGCCATCCCATCAAACGACTGAATGCTTTCGACCAAGAAGGGCATATCTTTCTCCAAAAGCTCGGCCAATGTAGGACGCAATATGACATGGTCGATATCAGAATAAAGATTGGGGGTTTCTTCGGCCCAGGGCGCGTCATTGGCAGGAGTATCTTGCACAAGCACGGTAATTGCATGTCGTACTCCCAACAAGGAGGCTGCTAGATGGAGGGAGATAGACGAATCTACTCCTCCCGAGAAAAGAACGATGCATTTTTTGGGGTCACACAGCTTTTCGAACTCATTTTCTGCAATATCATGGACTGCTTCATGAAGGAGCTGACGGACCTGCTTTCCAGTGGCTGTTTTGTTGTCATTCCCGGACATGGAGTGGAAGGGTGCGTTTACCTGCACTTGACCACGTCAAGACTTTGCTCGGACGATGATGATCTCCGTATCAGTAGGAAAATTCAAGAACTTCTGATTCTGCCCTGTAATTTGCCTGGTGAACAATAATATTGGTCAGATCTGTACCTAAAAAAAAAGCGGAAAATAAGTTCCGGGAGGTCAAAACTTCAACAGTACGTGGTCGCTGTAAAAGCTTCATTTCTTTGTTCCCCTTCTCCCAATAACACGGAACATGTCCCTTTGCTAAGTCACATATCTATTATGAAAACAAATTCAGACGCTTTTGATGATTTAATTGATAATCGCATGCTCTCTATCGACCACCCCGCGACCTCCGTGCTGCTTGAACGAGTTCTTGCATCGAATGCCATCAAAGAATACGACACTGCAGCAATAATCTCTCGCCTTACATCGTCTCCTCCGATCAGCCTCGATGAAGTCAACTACCAAGATGAGCAAGGTCGAAGTCCTTTGGGAGTTGCCGTCACAAGAGAAGGACAATCGGACCTTGTGAAGGCTTTGGTCGAGGAAGGGAATGCTAGCCTGGGCCTGCGAGACGCTCGTCTTCGGACACCTTTATTGCTCGCTTCTGAGTTCAACCAGACTTCCAATGTCTTATATCTGCTAAAAAAGCTCCAGGCGCAAAATAATAAATGGCGTTTGGCCGACGAACGCGATTGCTTTCGCAGGGGGCCTTTGCATTATATGTGTAAGCATTGGAACGTGGAAGGAGTACAAGCTCTCGTTTCCGTCGCGAGAGCGCAAGCTAGCGATGTTCAGAATCCAGAAAATGGAAATTCAAGCAGTGTGCTATCACTGCTTGTGAACGAGAAAACTAGCAGTGGAGAAACGCCGCTTTTTTGGCTCGCGCAATCCATTGCTGATACCAATAAGAAATCGGAAGAGAAGAGGTTCGAACGGGCCGAAGCCCACGACCACACGGACGAGGCAGTCGCACATTGCCACGACGACAAGGCAAGCACGAATGATATTTTGGAAATTGCGCGGCTCCTTGTCGGAGCAGGAGCGGAGCCAAGGGCTGGAAATGCCTTGGGCCAATCACCGGCGACATTGGTCAATCAAATGAGGGCAAGGGCAAAGGAGGGGAGGGTGGAGGAATTGAAAGAGGGCCTTCAGGCGCTGTTTTTGGCAGCCGAAGGAAAATGCGAGGATGAAGAGGCGTGGGAGGTGAAAAAGGAGGACGTAAGGGGGGCTTCAGGAGTTGCTGTCGAGGCTTCCCGGGACAGTCCTACGGGATCCTCCTCTACCCTGCCCGGTGTCTCTCAGGGGCCTCAACCATGCAGCAATTCCTTGGCGTCCTTGCCCGCACGCCGAGAGGGGTCGTCGGCCACGCTTTCTCCAGGAGGCGTGGGGTTGGTAAGGGCTTTGGGTGGGCAGACGAACGGAAGGCAGGGAGCCGCAGGGGGAGGCCGGGGCCCTGGCGGGGCGGTGGGGAAAAAGCTCAAGATCAAAATGAGGGCACCCACAGGGGAACAGGATGCCAAGCAAGACAGAATATGAACGAAAATGGTCACAAGTGTAAACACAGCAGTCGCATACGATACGTGCATTGATCTTAATTTCTTTTGTACCGATCCACTCAGGAAGGACCCGCAGGGCCGCTAGCTCTCGCTTGTCCACACTCCTTTCCCCGCCGTTTGCCACGCGCGGCAGACCACCCTACTGCCTTTTCATCCCTTTGTCTCCGTCCAGCCAAGACGTGGCACCACCCACCTCATCCTCCAGCTCCGCCCTCATCCCCTCCTAGCCCCCAACCCCCCCCCCCTTTTCTCCTCCCTTCTTCTTCTTCATCCCCCCCCCCACCTCGTCCATCCCCCGCCGCATGCCCCCCCCCTCCA
>Ga0102934_1001534_pt1 | contig 16141 bp, 18 predicted proteins | sample SalPonR2_A_D1_MG_FD_78175 | JGI IMG/M metagenome (GOLD analysis project Ga0102934, IMG submission 78175) | Salt pond soil microbial communities from South San Francisco under conditions of wetland restoration - Salt Pond MetaG R2_A_D1_MG | ecosystem: Environmental > Aquatic > Marine > Intertidal... | reverse complement strand
GGATCTTCAGGCTCGATGCGGGGATCAAGGCACGCTGCGCGCGGTCGTCGAACAGCACCGCGTCGGTACCCGGGTCGACCACCACCACACCGGATCGGCGCAGTGCCGTGGACGTGGCGAGTTGATCGATCTGCTCGATCACTCCCGCGGCACTGGGCCCAGTGCCGGAATCGGCGGCCACCGCCGACCACGGGTTGGTCGGGTTGGTAGGGAACGAGCCGGAGGACGCCGGCGGCAGGGCGTCGGCACCGAATGCAGGCGGTGCGCTCGCGGTGGAGGCCCCCAGCGTTGCGGGGAAGGCCAGGATGCCCGCCGCGGCTAGGGCTCCTGCGCGCGTACGCAGCGCTGTCATCGCGCCTCCTTCCGGCCGTTACCCTACGCAGAACCGCAGTGGTCGAAGGGGCACCGGTACCGATACGCGTCACGGTGAAGGGAATAGACATGGAACCGCTGGAATTCGACGTCACCATCGAGATACCGGCTGGCAGCCGCAATAAGTACGAGATGGACCACACCACTCATCGCATTCGCCTCGACCGGATGCTGTTCACCTCGACCCGGTATCCGCACGACTACGGGTACATCGACGACACCCTCGGGCTAGACGGCGATCCACTCGACGCCCTCGTGCTGGTGCAAGAGCCCACTTTCCCCGGGGTGGTTATCGGGTGCCGCGCTGTCGGGATGTTCCGCATGACCGATGAAGCAGGTGGAGACGACAAGGTGCTGTGCGTCCCGTCGGGGGATCCACGGATGGAGCACATGCGCGATATCCACCATGTGGCCGAGTTCGACCGGCTGGAGATCCAACACTTCTTCGAGGTCTACAAGGACCTCGAACCCGGAAAGTCCGTCGAGGGCGCGACCTGGGTGGGTCGCACCGAGGCGGAGAAGGAGATCCAGGAATCCTGGGAGCGCCACCAACAGACCCTGAAGTGACCTGACGAAGGTCCCGAAGAGTCCTGCGCTTCGGCCCTGCCGAAGCCGCCTCCCGTCGCCGTAGCGTCAGGGACATGAGGAGATTAGTGATTCTCGGCGGTGGAACCGCCGGAACGATGGCCGCCAACAAGTTGCGCAAGGAACTCAGCGCTCACGACTGGCAGATCACTGTCATCGACGCCGATGACGATCACCGCTACCAGCCCGGCTACCTGTTCATGCCGTTCGGCACCTACTCGCCCCAGCAGGTGACGAAGTCCCGAAGGGCGACGCTCCATTCGAGAGTCGATCTGCAATACGGCGAGATCGACGTCGTCCGTGCCGACGAGCAAGTGGTGGCGCTCACCGATGGTCGGGAGTTCGGCTACGACATGCTCATCATCGCCACCGGCGTGAGTCCCCGGCCGGACCAAACAGAAGGGATGCTCGGCCCGCAATGGCGCGAGTCGATCCATGAGTTCTACAGCTACGAAGGATCGGTGGCCCTCGCGGAGAAGCTCCGGGACTGGGAAGGCGGTCGACTCGTCGTCAACATCGTCGAGATGCCCATCAAGTGCCCGGTTGCTCCCTTGGAGTTCGCCTTCCTCGCCGATGCCTTCTTCACCGAGAAGGGCATCCGGGACAAGGTCGAGATGACGTACGTGACCCCGCTGCCGGGAGCCTTCACCAAACCCATCGCGGCAGAGGCGTTCGGCAACACGCTGGAGGAGAAGAGCATCGGTGTCGAGCCGGACTTCATGTTGATGGAGATCGACGACGACAAGCAGGCGCTGGTGTCCTACGACGAGCGCGAGGTCCCCTTCGACCTGCTGGTCACGGTGCCCTTGAACATGGGCCAGGACTTCGTGGCGCGATCCGGCTTGGGAGATGAGCTCAACCTGGTACCCGTCGACAAGTTCACCCAACTATCCACGCAGTACGACAACATCTTCGCGCTGGGAGACGCCAACGACATTCCCGCATCGAAGGCGGGATCGGTCGCGCACTTCGAGATCGACGTATTCGTGGAGAACTTCCTGCAGCACATCGCCGGCAAGGAGATGACACACAAGTTCGACGGGCACGCTAACTGCTTCATCGAGACCGGCGGTGGCAAGGCGATGCTCATCGACTTCAACTACGACTACGAACCCCTGCCCGGCAAATTCCCCTACGCCGGAGTGGGCCCGATGAACCTACTCAAGGAGAGCCGGGTCAACCACCTCGGCAAGCTCGCGTTCCGCTGGATCTACTGGAACGTGCTGATGCCGGGTCGTTCGATGCCGATGCCCGCGCACATGTCCTTGAAGGGCAAGCGCACCGACCTACTGCAGACCGAAGACAAGAAGGAACCGGCGCTTTCGGCCTAGGAAGCACCAGCCAGGCACACGTGAGGAGTTGATCGCCATGGCAACGACAGTTATCAACGGCAAGGAGCTCGTCGTCGACGACGAAGGGTTCATGACGCAATACGACGAATGGGACGAGAACATCGGCCAGGAATTGGCTACCGCGATCGGTGTCGACATGACAGACGATCACTGGAAGGTCATCCGATTCCTTCGGGAGGACTTCCAGGTCAAGGGCGAGACCCCGACCATCCGACGGGTCTCGACTGCCGGTGGTGTCGATACCAAGACGCTCTTTCGGCTCTTTCCCAAGAAGCCGGCGAAGAAGATGTCCTACATCGCCGGTCTGCCCAAGCCACACGGCTGCGTCTAGGAGGCTGCGATGACCGCAACTGCGGAGATGATCGTTCCGTCCTTCGATGACGACCTCGAGACCGATCGGACGCTAGCCATCATCTGCTCCAAGGGCAGTTTGGATATGGCTTACCCGGGTCTGATCCTCGGCAACGCAGCCCTCGGCGAAGGGGTGGATGTCCACCTGTTCTTCACCTTCTGGGGATTCGACATGATCACCAAGGGTCGGATGGAGCACTTGAAGTTCTCCCCGGTCGGCAATCCGGCCGCGCATATGCCGGCCGCACTGGCACCGCTACCGGGAATGACCTCGATGGCCACGCACATGATGAACAAGTCCTTGGAGGAACTCGACATTCCACCGGTTCCGGAATTCCTGGAATTGCTCAAGGCATCCGGTGCGAAGTTGTGGGCCTGCCGGCTCAGCGCCGACATGAACCATCTAGACGAGTCCGATCTCTTCGATGATCTCGACGGCATCATCAACGCCAGCGACTTCATCGAGTTGACCGAAGGGGCGCAACTCCTCTTCATCTGAGTGGACGCTCAGGTGAGCGCTCCCTCGCGAAGGGACCGGCTGTTGGCCGGTCCCTTCGACTGTCCCTAACCGTTACGAATGTGATCCCCGCCGTGGATCTGATCCAGCGCGTGCGATAGCACCGGGGCGAGCGCTGCCAAGCCGTCCTTGCAACCACCCGTTGATCCCGGCAGGTTGACGATCAAGGTCATGTCCGCGATCCCGGCGATGCCCCGGGACAAGATTGCAGTCGGTACCCCGTTCGATACACCGTAGTTTCGAACGGCCTCGGCCAACCCGGGCGATTCGCGCTCGATGACCCCGCGGGTCATCTCCGGAGTCAGATCCGTCGGCGTATGCCCGGTGCCCCCGGTGGTGAGCACCAGATCGAAACCGGAGCGCACCGCGGCTGTGAGCGCTTCGGCGACCGGCTGCCCATCGGCAACCACCTGCGGACCTTCCACTTCAAGGCCGAGATCGCGTAGGCCGTCCACGAGGATCGGGCCCGAGGTGTCCTCCCACTCACCGCGCGAAGCACGGTTCGATGCCGTGACCACGAGTGCGCGGTAGGTCATCGATCCTCCGGGCGTAGGTAGTGCCCGGATCGTCCACCCGACTTCTCCAATAGGACTACCCGCTCGATCATCGCCGACCGATCGACCCCCTTGACCATGTCGATCATCGCCAAGGCGCCGACGCTGGCACCGGTCAGTGCTTCCATCTCGACCCCGGTGCGATCGGCGGTGCGTACGGCCACCGTGATGCGCACTCCCGTGTCCTCGACCTGAAGGTCCACATCCACTGCGTGGATGGCTATCGGATGACACAAGGGCACGAGACCCGCTGTGCGCTTGGTGCCACCGATCGCAGCGATCCGCGCCACGGCCAACGCATCCCCCTTGGGAACGCCTTCACCTCGCAGGAGTGTGACGACTTCCGGGCCGACCCGCACGAACGACTCGGCAACAGCTCGCCGATCGCTGACGTCCTTCGCTGCGACATCGACCATGCGGGCATCGCCGGACTCATCGAGATGGGTGAAATCGCTCACCGAACGTCCTCGCGCAGATCGACGATGTCCACCGTGTCCCCCGCATTAACGTGCCCGACTCCTTCGGGAATCACTATGAGGCAGTCGGATTGGGCCAGGCCGCCGATGACGTGCGAACCTTGTCCGCCACCCACCGGCTCCACGTTTCCCTCTCCCAGGAATCGACCACGTGCGAACTGCCGTTTGGATTCCTGGGAATCCATTGCCTTGGTGATCCGCGCAGCCTTGCGTGGCCGAGACGCCGCCTGCAAGCCGCGAAGCTTGTGGATAGCCGGACGCACGAAGTTCTCGAAGGAGATGAAGGAACTCACCGGATTACCGGGCAGCGTTATGACCGGGACCGGATCACGATCGTCGTCCGCTACGAAGCCGTGCCCTTGCGGCATCCCCGGGTGCATGGCCACTTTGGTGAATTCGACCGTGCCCTTGGCGGTGAAGACTTCCTTTACGGTGTCGTAGGCACCCATGCTCACCCCACCGCTGGTGAGGATGAGATCCGCGCGGTGTAGTTGATCGGCGATCGCTTCGGCGAACAAGCTGGCATCGTCCACCACCGGTGGCACGCGATAGGCCTGGGCTCCGGCTTCATTCGCAGCCGCAACGAGCAGGAAACTGTTGGAGTCGCTGATCAGTCCCTTGCTCAGCGGCGTACCGGGCTCCACCAATTCGCTGCCCGTGGAAAGCACCGCGACGCGTGGGCGCGGGTGCACCAGCAGCGAGCCCCGACCGACAGCGGCGATGACCGCGAGGTGGCGGGACGACAGCAGCGTCCCTGACCGGACCACGGTGTCGCCGACGATGACGTCCTCACCGGCTCGCCGGATGAAGGTGCCCGGTTCCACGACATCACGGATCTGCACGGTCTCGATACCGGCGTCGGTCGACTCGACGGGCACGATGCACTCGGTCCCGGTCGGGATCGGAGCTCCGGTCATGATGCGTACGGCCGTACCCGGTGTGACATCGACATCGGCGCGGTAACCCGCAGGGACGTCGTCGACCACCGTCAAACTCACCGGCTGTTCACCGCTCGCCTGGGCGATATCGGCCGCACGGACGGCGTAGCCGTCCACCGAGGAGTTGTCGAAGGAGGGCAGCGGCCACGATGCGGTGACGTCCTCGGCGAGCACACAACCATGGCTCTCGGCAAGCGAGAGCGTGATCGGCGCGAGCGGCGTCAGGCCAGCGAGGATGCCCTCGCGGTAGTCATCCACCGAAACCAGCACGGCGTCAGCCTAGGAGGCCAGCCGGGCGCGCGCTCGGGTACTGCGCTCGACACGATCACCGGCACTGGAAATTGCGTCCATCACGTCCTGCAACGCACGCAAGCTATGGCCGGATAAAAAGGTATCGACATACGGCAGCACGGCGGCCATACCGCCGGTCAGCGGCTCGAAGGACTGAGCAGCCTTGCGGGGGTTGACCCAGATGATGTGGTGCGCAAGCCGGGACAGTCGCTCCATGGTCTGAGCGAGCAACTCCGGACGGTCGCTTTCCCAGCCATCGCTGACGATCACGATGACCGCCCCACGAGCCATGCCTCGGCGGCCGAAGTCCTCGACGAAGGATCGCAAGGCAACCCCGATACGGGTGCCACCGGACCAGTCGTTCGCGGCGGCGGCGGCTTGCCGGTAGGCCACGTCGGTGTGATTCGTCGATAGCTGTCGGGTCAAGCGGGTTAGGTGCGTGGCGAATACGAAGGCTTCGGCCTTGATGGCCCGAACAGCGCCACGCAGCAGGTGCAGGTAGATGCGTGCATAGGGCTCCATGGATCCGGAGACATCGGCGATCAAAATGATGCGACGCGGCTTTGTGGTGCGCTTGCGGTGGATCACCCGAACCGGATCACCGGCGCTTCGGTGCGCCCGGCGCAAGGTGGCTCGGATATCGATGTCACCGGAACTACGGTGACGGCGCGTGCGCCGACCACGCCGTAGTGGCGGCACGAAGGGCAACTGTTCGACCAGCTGCTGGATCAACCGCAGCTCATCGTCGGTCAGCGTGGAGAACTCCTTGTCGTTGACCCGCTCTCGGGCGCTAACCGCGGCTAGCGCACTGGCTTGATCTGCATCGGCGTCGCTGTCGATCGCACCGGGCGTTGCACCACTGCCCTGGCGGCCCTCCGGACCGCCGCTGCCGTCTCCGGCGTCCGGGACAGGCGAATCCCCCGGCAACGCCGGCGCTGGGCTGCCACCGTCGTCGGCTTCGGAGGCGTCACCTCGGATATCCGCGATGTCCACGAGACCACGGAAAACCTGCCGGAAGACCCGGTCGTATGTCTCGTACTGATCGTGCGCGGTCGTGAGCGTTACCCGCCCGAGCCAGTACAACTCGTGTAGCGACGTCGGTTCTGCGAGCACCACACTCGTGTTGAAACGTGCGCTGCGCTCGGGGGTAACCGGCACACCTGCGCGATGCAGCAGATCGCCGAATGCAACGCAAATGGCCGGCAGGTCGGCGCTACTGGCCACTAGCCACCCAGGACAGTCCTTCGGCCCGCGCTAGGTCTTGGTCCTCGCGGTACTTCAGTACCGAGCTGAGAGTGCGCTCCACTCCAGCCTCGTCGAGTTCGGATACTCCAAGGAGGGCTGCGGCGTGCACCCAATCGATGGCCTCGGCAACCCCCGGCGGCTTTTGCACATCCAATCCACGCAGCCGTTCGACGGCACCGGCCACCTGCTGGGTCAATTCGACGGACGCTTGCGGAACCCGCGCACGCACGATGGCCGTCGCGTGCTCCAGATCGGGGTAATCGATCCAGTGGTAGAGGCAGCGGCGCTTGAGTGCATCGTGCAGATCACGGGTGCGGTTCGAAGTGAGGATGACGATTGGAGGCTGTCGTGCTTCGATGGTGCCGATCTCGGGAACCGTCACTGCAGATTCCGCGAGCATCTCGAACAAGAAGGCCTCGAACTCCTCGTCCGCTCGATCCACTTCGTCGATCAACAGTACGGCCGGGTGCGGCCCATCGTGTTCGATGGCTTGGAGGAGCGGACGTTCGATCAGATAGTCGCGCTCGAAGAGGGAGGCTTCATCAAGCGAAGAACCCTGGGTCTCGGCCATCCGGATGCTGAGCAGCTGGCGCGGGTAGTTCCACTCGTACAAGGCCTCCGACGCATCGATCCCCTCGAAGCACTGCAATCGAATCAGTGGCGTATCCAGCATCTGCGCCAAGGACTTCGCGGCTTGGGTCTTCCCGACTCCCGCCTCGCCCTCGAGAAGTAGGGGCTGCGGCAGTCGGACGGCGCAGTAAAGCGCAGTGGCCAGACCCTCGTCGGCGAGGTACCCGCAGGACCCGAGCCGATCGGCGAGTGCCTCCGGCGAGGGGACGAGTTCTGCGAGGCTCATCGCTTCCGCGCGACCAGCCAGACGATGGCGGCGACGGCAACGACGCCGATCACGACAGGGACGACGCGCTTGAGTACCGGACCCGCGGCGACGGCACCGAGATCGAGTGCCTCCGCTTCGACCTGTGGGGCAGGAGGCGCTGGTGCGGCCACGCCGGCCTGACTTGTATCGGCCGATGCGCTGGCGTTTCCAGCGTCAGCAATATCGCCGGTTTCGCTGGTGTCGCTGGTATCGGTCGTACCACCGGAGGGCTGCATGCGAGCAGCGATCACGCCTTCGAGGTTGGCTGCGAACTGGTCGACGAGGCGACCTGCGACATCTTGCATCACCCCACGGCCGAACTGGGCGGCCTTGCCGGTGATGGTGAGGTTGGTGGTGACATCCACACGGGTTACTTCGGCAGATTCAGCTATCAGTGCGGTGGTCACTACGGCCTTAGCAGTGCCCGAACCCCGCGTCTCCTTGCCGGTGCCTTCGATGATCGCCACATGGTTCTCGGCGTCCTTCTCCAAGAACATCGCCTCGCCGCCGTAGGTGAGCGACACCGGGCCCAACTTGACCTTCACGGTGCCGGTGAAGTCATCGCCTTCGACGCCGGTCAACTTCGCTCCCGGCATGCACGGTGCGATCGCTTCGACGTCGAGCAGGGTGTTCCACGCGGTATCGATATCGGCGGGAACGGTAAACGAGTTCGTCAGATCCATGGTGGTCGAGGTCCTCTTCTCGAATTCCGGTGACTCGGCAGTCGACTACCCGGACACGGTACCCACGCAGTCCAGCGCTCGCTACGAATTCGCCATTTGCCGACCCCCGGACTCGGTGCCGGACCCTTCGTCGCCGCTTCCCACCTATCGTTGCCGTGTGGACGTGACCATCCGATTGTTCGCCGCCGCGCGCGCGGCCGCCGGCACGGACTCCACCACAGCCCGACCAGGTTCCCTTGCCGAGATCCTCGAGGACCTCGCTACCCGGTACCCGGGCCTGGGGGAGGTTCTCCCCCGCTGCTCCTACCTAGTCGACGCCATCGCCACCCACGGCTTGCTAGAGGAGATAGTCGTGGAGCCAGGCTCACAAGTGGACGTGCTGCCACCATTCGCGGGCGGCTAACCCCCGATCGCCGACATCGGCCGGGTCGGCTGGATGAACGACGGATCATTGATTCCGTGCCCGGGCAACTTCGACCGAGTGACTTTGGTCAAAGTGCTGGCGATACCTGCCCGGATCTCATCCTCGCTGAGCGAGTGATCGCGCAACGTCGCGCGCACGTCCGTCTCATCTTGCGCGAATAGGCAATTGCGGAACTGCCCGTCGGCGGTGAGTCGAAGTCGATCGCACGCCGCGCAGAAGGGGCGCGACACACTCGCGATGATGCCGACCGTGGCCGGGCCGCCATCCACGTAGAACTCCTCGGCCGGCGCCGATCCGCGTCCGGGAACCGGGGTCAATTCGAACTCCGTCGACAAGGTCTCCATGATCTCGTCTGCCGTCACCATCTTGGGGCGGGCCCACAATCCACCGGCATCCAGGGGCATTTGTTCGATGAAGCGCAGCCGCCAGTCGTTCTCCAGGGCATGCTTCAACAAAGGCACCGCTTCGTCGTCGTTGACTCCGCGCATCAAGACCGAGTTGACCTTGACCGGAAGCAACCCGGCTTCCTTCGCTGCCTCGATTCCCGCGATCACATCATCGAAGCGATCCCGATGGGTCATTTCCTTGAAGCGCAGCGGATCAAGGGTGTCCAAACTGATGTTGACTCGTTCAAGACCCGCATCGGCTAGATCTTGCGCCAACTTCGGCAGCCGAAGCCCATTGGATGTCAGGGAGATCTTCGGCGCATGGGGTAAGGCGTAGATGCGACGCACTACGTCGACCACATCCGGACGCAGTAGCGGCTCACCACCGGTCAACCGAACCTGATCGATACCCATCTCGGTCGCGACGTCGAGTACCAGCATCAACTCATCGGTGGTCAACAGGTGGTCCCCTGGGATCCAGTCGGCGAAATCGACCGGCATGCAGTAGTTGCACCGCAGTGAACAGCGGTCAGTCAAAGACACTCGCATGTCTCGGTGCACCCGGCCGTAGGTGTCGACGAGATTCGTTGGCTGGTCACTCATGCGCAATTCACCCATTCGTCGGTGCCGTCGTCGAAGATCTGATGCTTCCAGATGGGAATCCGCCTCTTGGTCTCTTCCACGAGTTCAACGCAGGCTTCGAAGGCATCTTGGCGGTGCCGGGCGCTGGCCGCGGCTACCAAGGCTGATTCCCCGATCGGGATGGGGCCGTGCCGATGGGCGACGGCCACGGCAACGACGTCATGCCTTGCCGCTACCTCGGCCGCGAGTTCGCGGAGCACCGATTCAGCGCCCGGATGGGCCTCGTAGGTAAGCGATAGGACCGACCGGCCATGATCGTTATCGCGGACATCCCCTGTGAAGACCACGCTGGCTCCGGCAGCCGGATCCGCGACCAGCCGGCGGAAATCATCGGCGTCGATGGGCTCGGTGCCAACCCACGCACTACGAACCCCCGTTCCCTCGAGGGAGGATGCGGCCTTCGACTGCGTCATCACCCCATTATTGGCCTACCCTGCTGATCATGCGAGAGGTGCTCGAGGATCTGCTCTCGGCCTACCGTTCCGGGGATCCGGTGGCCATGGCCACGGTGGTCCGCACCTGGAAGTCGGCGCCGAGGCCAGCTGGGGCTGCCATGCTCGTAACCGGTGACCACGAAGCCGTGGGGTCAGTGAGCGGCGGTTGCGTTGAGGGGGCGCTCTTCGACGTCGGTGTGGAGATCCTCGGCGACGGACTTCCGCGATACGAGAAGTACGGCGTCAGCGATGACGAAGCCTTCGGGGTAGGTCTGACGTGCGGTGGCATCATCGAAGTCTTCGTCGAGCGGGTGGATCAGCACAGTTGGCCTGAGTTGGAGCAGATCGCAGCGAGCATCGACCGCCAAGAACCCCTAGCTATCGCAACCATCGTTCGCGCACCCGAGGAATCGACGGATCGAGTCGGTAGGCACCTGGTGGTCCGTCCGGACCGCAGCGAAGGCTCGCTCGGCACCGAGCGTCTCGATGACACGGTGCGAGAGGACGCCCTTGGCCTCCTTGCCGCCGGCACCACGGGCTTTTTGCATTACGGGCCCCAAGGTGAGCGCCTCGGTGAGGGCTTGGACGTGTTCGTCGCGAGCTTCGCACCCCCGGCGCAGATGTTCGTATTCGGCGCCATCGACTTCTCCGCGGCGCTTGTGCGTGTTGGGAAGATCCTCGGGTATCGCGTGACGGTGTGCGATGCGCGCCCGGTCTTCGCAACAACCAAGCGCTTCCCGGATGCCGACGAGGTGGTGGTGGACTGGCCGCACCGCTGGCTAGCCACCCAGCAGATCGACGAGCGCACGGTGATCGCCGTCCTCACCCATGATCCGAAATTCGATGTGCCGGCACTCGAGGTGGCGCTCGCCAGCAAGGCCGGCTACGTGGGTGCGATGGGCTCGCGCCGCACCCACGAGAACCGACTCGAACGCCTCCGCGAAGCGGGCGTTCCCGATGAGCACCTTGCTCGATTGCACTCGCCGATCGGTCTCGACCTCGGCGCCCGAACTCCAGAGGAGACCGCGATCTCCATCGCCGCGGAGATCGTGCAAGCTAGATGGGGCGGTAGCGGCCGTCGTTTGGCCGGTACCGAGGGTCCGATTCATCCGGGGGCACCTCGATGAGCGATGCATCCGCTGGGTCCGCGAAGGTGGCGGGAGTCGTCCTCGCCGCGGGTGAAGGACGGCGCTTCGGGGGGCCCAAGGCCCCCTACGTGCACGAGGACGAACGCCTGGTGGATCGCTCGGTACGACTGCTGCGCGAAGCCGGCTGCGATCCGGTCTTCGTGATCTTGGGAGCCTGGGAAGGCAGCGTCGACGATGCCCTCGTTATCGTCAATCACGGCTGGGAAGAGGGGATGGGTTCCTCGCTTCGCATCGCCTTGAAGTGGGTGAATGCCACGACCGAAGCCGACCACGCCCTAATCACCCTGGTGGACCTGCCTGGCTTGACCACCCAAGCGATAGCGCGAGTCGCGCAGGCTCCCGGCGATTTCGCGGTGGCCACCTTCGACGGTGAACGAGGTCACCCGGTGCGCATCCCGCGAGCGCGCTTTAGAGATCTCATCGACTCGGTATCCGGCGACGAAGGGGCCCGCAGTTTCCTTACCGGTCGCGACGACGTCGAGTTCATCGAGTTGGGCGATGTCGCAGACGGTCGCGACATGGACGAGGCGCCTAGCGCTCGATGACGTCGCGGACGCCCTTGGCGCCGAGGTAGACATGCAAGACCGACACCGGTTCTTGCGTGACGTTCGTGCCGTTGTAGTCGGTCTTGACGGCTTGGACGAATGCCGAACCGGCTGGATACTCCACAAGTGCACCTTCACCGAAGTCCACGGTGTAGGTCCCGGACAGCACCTGGACATAAACCGGTATCCGGTGCCTGCGCCAACCCGTCTGCTCACCGGGTTCCAAGACGATCGTCTCGCTACTGATCCGTGCTGGCTTCTTATTCGGATAGGTGATGCGCTGGTCGAGAGTGGTCAACTCCTGCTTGTCGAGTATCCGTTCGTCGGTCTCCGGCGGGGTGGTGACTGCGGCGGACTCCAGAACCGCAGGGACCTCGGACGTCGAGGGCGATTCACTGCACGCCGATACCGCAACTACCACTATCGCGGATGCGATCGTCAAACTCGCTCGCGCCGACAGCATGCAAGTACGGTACTGAAGCCATAAGAGACCGCCACAGCGCTACCGATTGGTGAGACCCAACCATCGTCGAGCCTCGGCGTAGGCGGGACCGGGGTCGGTCGGGTCGAGCAGCACACAGTGCATACCGGCTTCTTTCGCACCACCGATATTCACGGGTTGATCGTCGATGAACACGATGTCCGCAGCGGGCATGCCCATGCGCTGGATCATCAGATCGAAGGCTTCGCGGTCCGGTTTGTACACACCATCGGTGCGACCATCGACCATCACTTCGAACTCACGCAGGATCGTCATCTTCTCAATCCATTCGGCATCATGGAACGAAGTCAGATCGTTGGTATGGATACCCACACAGATGCCCGCTGCCTTCGCATCGTGGATGAGGGCCACCGCGCCGGGGCGAAGTAACTCGTCCTCATCACCGGCGTACAACGGCGCCATCATCGATGGCATGTCAGCAGGCAGCCCCGTCAACTCCGAGAACCGCTCCGCCTGTTGCGCCCAGTACTCGCGCTCGTTCAAGAGCCCGGCCTGGAAGTCCTGCCACAGCGGATCCGACTGCGGATCGAAGGGACCCGTCCACGCCAAGGAACCGGCGGGCAGGCCAAGGTTGCGCTCACCGACCGAGCGCACCTCGAACGGTGTCAGCAGGACGGGGCCACCGAAGTCGAGTACCAGCCCCTTCACGACGATTCCCGCCTTTCCACCAGCACCTCCGTGCTCCACGCGTCCGCCTCGAATGTGGCTTCGATCCAACCATCGGGCTCGAGATCCAAGGGTGCGGTCAACCCTCCGGTGAGGATCAGATCACCGTCACGCAGGGACCGCGGCAGGTCCGAATGCTGCGCCAACCATCCAACGCTCCCGGCGATATCGGGACACACCTCCTGGACCCGGGCAGTACGCGATTGCCCCGCACTGGATCGAAGAGTCACGACTAGGTCTTCAAGCGGCGCGTCGAGGCACGAACCGAGTACGGCATAGGCGGCGGAGGATCCGTCCGCGGTGTTCTGCGCCCAGGTGAACTCGTAGTCCGCCCACACCGAGTCGACCACTTCGAGGCTCGCCCGCCACTCGAGCACCGTCCCATGCCTATCGACGCAGACTGCGATCTCAGGTTCGACCTTGGGTTGGATGAGTTCGCGAACCAGCGCTGGACTCGTCAGCACGGTGGAATCGAACACAGTTCCGTGATTGGGCTGCTCGATACCCATCGCTTCACGCATCACATCCGATGTGTACCCCAACTTGAAACCAGTGACGTTTGACTTTGGATGCAGGTGACGCGCTACGCGGGCCTGTATCTCGTACGCAGTGTCAGGACGCACGGGAATGTCGCCTGCGGTCAACATCGTGCCGGCACGACGAGCCTCGACTATTGCCGCAACCACTTCCGATACCGAGGGCGACTCAGTGCTCCTCTTCGGTGATGGTCACCATGTCGAAACGCACGACTTCGCCGAACCAACCGCAGTCACCGCACCAGGTCATGAAATTGCGGGTATCCCCGGTCCAGTACTCGGTTGCGATACCGCCGTCGACCTCCAGATCACCGGCGCACATCGGGCAGAACTTCGGACGATCGAGCAGGTGCCGCTCTGCGTCACCGGCGAACCACTCGCCCCTGGCCGGTAGCCGGTGCGGATCCGGGGGGAGTTCGGCCATGATGCGCGTCCGTTCCACCGAGTCGAGGGTCTCGTCAGGCGTCGGCACTGGCCTTTTCCCTGTTGGCCCATGCGCTGTCGTGCAGATCGAGTAGTTCCTGCTTGATCGGGCTGTACCGGGATGAACCGAGGGTTATCCACGCCTCAGCGAACTCACGCTCGGCACCGAACTTGTCCTTCTCGCACGGAAGGTCGATTCGGTCGTGCTTCTCACGCACGGTTCCGATCGGGTCCTCGCCGTTGGCGACCTTCTTCATGTTCTCCTTGAACATCTTGCGCAACATCGCGACACCCGCGTCGGATCGACCGAGGTGCTCTTGGGTGCGATCGGTAACGGCACCCTGCGATACCCATGCCATCACGTCCTGACCTTCGATGTAGTCGGTGATGAACCGACCGTTCTCGTCCTTCCACAGGTACTCGTAGAAGACAGGTCGCTCTTGCTCGGGCAGGTCCGCACCCTTGGGCGCGTGATTGGAGAAGAAGAGCTTCCAGGTGGTGGTGTCATCGATCGGGACGCGGATCTGCATTTGATCGATGCCGGCGCCACCGACTCGCATGAAGTACGGGAAGACAAGCGGGTGCCCGATCTTCCAGTCGTCGCTCTCCTCCGAGCCCCCCTCGAGAACCCGACGCTTGAGGATGCCCCACTCCATCTCGTCGAAGCCGGTCTTCATGTGCTTCTTTTGGAAAGCCTTCGGCGCATCGAATCCTTCGGTCTGGCCGAGGAACTCGAAGTACTGACCGTGCAGCCACTCGACGTGGTGCGGGTCGACGGAGTTCTCCATGATCTGCAACCAGTTGCAGGGCAAGGTGGCGTAGCCGCAGTCCTTGACGCCGTCCATGACGAAGACATCGAAGCGTGGCAGTTCCGGGGCAGGGCCTGGCCCCACGTAGACCCAGACCATGCCACCCATGACCTCGGCCTTGCCGGCCTTCTGCTGCACCCGATTACGGAAATTTTGGTTATCCGCCTCCGCCGGCTGCTCCAGGCAGTTTCCGTCGAAGTCCCACTTCCAGCCGTGGTAGCCACAGCGGATGCCGTCCTCGTGCACTACTCCGTAGGTGAGTGAGGCACGGCGGTGCGGGCAGGCCTCCGCAACGATCCCGTACCGGCCGCTCTTCGGCGTCTTGAACAGCGTCCAGTTCTCCCCGAGCAAGCGCACGGTCTTGGTGTAGACGTCATCGAAGTCCTCTTCGAAGGCGATGGGGTACCAGTAGCGGCGCAGCAGTTCCCCCATCGGGGTGCCCGGGCCTACTTGAGTGAGTTCCTCGTTTTGCTCGACGGTCAGCATGGGGACGTCCTTTCTCGCTCCTGATGCTAAGGGTGATGCTTGTCACGGTCGACGGCAAGGGCGCCGTCCCGCCGGAAGGAACTCGGGGCGGGTTGAGGACCAAAGTCCCCCGCCCCGAGCTCCTTTCCAATTCGGTGCAGCGCTGCCTAGTCCAAGACCGTGACCGTTCCGTTGGTTCCGTCCACTCGGATTCGCTGACCGGTGGTCAGATTCGTCGTGGCGAAGCCGGTACCGGTGACGGCCGGAAGGCCGTACTCCCGGCAGACGATGGCCGCGTGGCTCATCATCCCGCCGGTATCGGTGACCGTTGCTTGGATCTTCCCGAAGATGGGAGCCCAGCTCGGCGCCGTCAAGGGAGCCACCAGGATCTCGCCCTCTTGGATCTCGCCGATCTGATCCGGAGCGAAGATCACCCGCGCGGGGCCTTCCACGACGCCCGGCGAAGCCGCCATACCGCGCAACTCGCCTTCTACTGCATCTCCTCCGCCAAGCCAGGAAGTCACGCTGTCGGATGTAATGCCCCACAACATGACGGTGAACGGCTCGGTGATGACCTCCGGTGGCTCGCCGAGCGCAGGGGTGGGCTTCCACTTGGTGAGTGCTTCGCACATGCCCTTGCGCTTTTCGATGATCGGCGGCCAATAGCCCGGGCCCGCCGGGGCTTCGGGTGTAGCCCAAGCGTTGTAGTAGTCCCACAGCGCCTCTTCGACCTCAGTGCGCTTGAGATAGAAGATGTCGTCCGAATCGGACCAGAAGCCCTCCTTGACGAAAGCCTCCCCGAGCTGGCGCATCTTGCGCCAGATCACCGAATGGCTCCAGTGCTCCACGTAGAAGTTGTGGTTCTCCACATACGGGAACACGGTGCGGGCCAGGCCGAGCTTGCCTTGGAAGGCCTCTTT
>Ga0102934_1001532_pt1 | contig 16154 bp, 17 predicted proteins | sample SalPonR2_A_D1_MG_FD_78175 | JGI IMG/M metagenome (GOLD analysis project Ga0102934, IMG submission 78175) | Salt pond soil microbial communities from South San Francisco under conditions of wetland restoration - Salt Pond MetaG R2_A_D1_MG | ecosystem: Environmental > Aquatic > Marine > Intertidal... | reverse complement strand
GGGACGAGACCATCCTCCGCACCTTGCAGATTCCGGCGGCCATGCTCCCTACCATCAAGTCCTCCTCTGAGGTGTACGCGGTGGGAAGCCCGACCACCGGCGACGCGCCCAACCCCCTGGCTGGGGTCCGCCTTGCGGGTATCATGGGAGATCAGCAATCCGCGCTTTTCGGGCAGACCTGCTTTCAGGCGGGCCAAGCCAAAGCCACCTACGGCACGGGCGCCTTCCTTCTCATGAACACGGGGACCTCGGCCATCGCCAGCGCGCGTGGTCTCCTCACCACAGTCGCCTTTCAACTCGACAAGGCCGCCCCCGTCTACGCCTTGGAAGGCTCTGTCGCCTACTGCGGTTCCTTGATCCAGTGGCTGCGGGACAATCTGGCCCTCCTCCCCTCCATCGGTGCCTCCGAAGCCCTGGCGGCCACGGTCAAAGACAACGGCGGCGTCTTCTTCGTCCCGGCCTTCTCGGGACTCTTCGCCCCCTATTGGCGAGACGATGCCCGCGGGGTGATTGTGGGGCTGACGGCCTTCAATGACAAGCACCATCTCGTCCGCGCCGCCCTCGAGTCCACGGCCTTCCAAATTCTTGAGGTCCTGGAAGCGATGGAGGAGGACAGTGGTGTCTCTCTGCAAATGCTGAAGGTGGGGGGAGGAATGACGGACAACAACCTGCTCATGCAATTTCAAGCAGACATCTTAGATGTACCGGTTTTGACGCCGCAGACGAAGGAAACAACAGCATTGGGAGCGGCCTTTGCCGCCGGATTGGCGGTTGGATTCTGGAAAAATTTTGAAGAGTTGCGATGCATTTGGAGCGTGGGGGTCAAATGGGACCCATACATGCCGGTTAAAACCAGAGAAAATCTAATTCACGGTTGGAGGAAGGCTGTGCAACGATCAGTAGGGTGGGTTGATAAGGAAACGGATACGACGGAGGGTTTGGGAGGGGTGCCTTTCAGGTTGATGCGCTACGCAAGCTTTAGCGCTTCGGGCAAAAACGGATTGCAGGGTGACGACGATGTGTATGGAAGGTATTCAGCGACGCGAGCGTGGAGTGCCTTATTGATCGGCACCCTGGGCACATTGGGGGTGGGGCTTCTTATCGGCAGTCGGTTGTGGACAAGGAGAGGAGGAGCGACAGGAGGTGTATGAACAAGAAGAAAAGAGAAGCCGCACGAGATGGTTTGTGTAATTCAAATAGTCGAGCATACTTCGAGTCTTTGACTTCTTTACCCCTTGAAACTTAGGGGAACTTGATTCTTGATGAACTTGACTTTGCTCTTCAATTTCCCGCGCATTGGTTTTGGGGGTTTTCTTCAGGAACGTATGGAAGCATCACGCTACCGTGGCGCTGGGCGGACACCGGCCGCTGGAGGTGGCGAAGGTCTTGGATGCCAACAGTGTTAATCTTTATATGCGCATGTCCCGTGCGCTCCAGTCATTCATCAGAACCAGCCCAAATCTAACGCCCTCCGCCATGGAGTACATTCACGAAATGAGCTTTTTCATGGCTGCGCTCCAGTTTCGCGCCAGATTGAAAGCGCTTCATCGGCCAGCTCATGTTGACGTATCATAGCATATTTTGCTGAAAACCTCATTTGGCTGCAGTCTTTGATTCTTTTGTCTACAAGACTATTGCTCTTTCCCCTGACCGCTCTAGAGAAGGACTCGGGACCGTACAAGTCACTGCGACGGGGGTCAAGGGTTGTGGTCTCCCCTTGGCGATGCCCGTATGGCAATGCTTAGGCATGCCGAAAACCCACCCCAGTGCAACATCAAGCCTTTGCGCACATAAGTAGGTCACAGTCATTATTTTTCCGAAAGTAACTCTCCCTCCACGGATGCGAATAAACAGGTAGCGGACCAAGTGGGGCAACAAAGCGAAAAGACAAGATACTCTCGCTTACCCTCATCTTCCTTGCAAGGATAAATTTCAGAGCAACCAAATACGGGATTCAACTATGTCTGTGAACGAGCATCGCCCCCAACCTGCTGAAAAAAAATTTGAGTCGGTGCGTTCAGGAAAAGTGCTTGTGTTATCTCGCCGTAAACGTCTTCCACGATGTGGTTGTAGATAACAGTGACAGAGGCCTCGCTCACACTTCCCTTCGACCATCCTAGCTCGAATACACAGACGAGCATTCTCGAACTTTTGTGTTCGGTGACGAGGATCATACGCTGGGCAACTCTTTAAGACATGTGCTGATGGGCCGCAAGGAGACGAGGTTTTGTGGCTACAGCGTCCCTCACCCCTCCGAACCGAAGATGAACATCCGGCTTCAGACATCTGCGACCAAACCAGCCTTGCAGGTGCTAAAAGACGGGCTGCATGAAATGGTGGAGATTTGTGACCTTTTTGACTTTACTTTGGACAGAGCCATAAGTGACTACGAAGAGCAGCAAGCAGACTCAACGGACGAGCGCGGAATTCACTAGGCGGGATCTGCTAGGCGCAGACAGTCGCGAAGATCTTCGACATGTACCATACGGAGTTTTTTTATGTGTGTAAAAATAAAGCAGGAAGCAAGACATTGTAAATACAGCGAATTTGTTCAGACAATGTTTTTCTTTCCCGTCAGAAATTTTTAGAAGCAAAGTAGACTTCATGCAGTGTAGTATAATGTCATCCGATGAGATTCCATTGTATTGATCGAAATTCACGCATCCTTTAAGGAAGAAGGTCTGCTGCGGACGCAAATTTACCGGAATAGAGTGTTTCATGATGAGGTAAGAGACAGCGTACTTGACGATAGGAGGTGAGGCCCCGGAAAATGGGCCGCGTTGATGTTTTTGGTCGGTACACCAGGATATTTTCTTGAATCACGCTCTTTCTTAAAAGAGCACTGATGTTGGATAGCTGCTTATCGTATACCATTTGATAGAAATGTTCCATATGAAAAAGGACGGGATCATAACACAAAGTGAGAATCAAAAAATCTCGGCGACGACCACGCCAGGGGTCGAACCTGGAACCTCATGCTCCGTAGGCATACGCGCTATCCATTGCGCCACGCGGCCACGCAGGGATTTGAAAGTGCAACGAGCCTTGATATCAAATCGGATACCCAAGTGCAACGCATTCGGAGCGAGCAAGTGGTACGTGTCGAGGAGAGAAACTCATGCAACGACTCCGCACTTGCTCTTTCATATGTGTGGTTTTTCAGCAGGTAAGAAGGAACAATCGAAAAGGGGATGGCAGTCGACGCTTCTGTTGTGTCAGAAACTCATGGTTTGTGTGTTATCTATCTTGACCTTCTGGAAGCCAAGCTCGACTACGCGAAGGGTTCCTTGCTTGAGCCGTATCAGGCTTCTTTCTGCAGAAGATTAATGATTTTGATATTGCTCTTGTCATGACGAGCCATCTTTCACTTCGTCGAAGTGATGGAGTGGCTCTCCAGTACCATTAAAGATTCAGTAAGATTAAAAAAGAAATCTGAGGTCTCTGTGGCCGTATAACCTCCTCCTTAAACCTGTCCCCTCGCAACGGCTGAAGGACGCGGAATGAAAAACGGTTAAAACGCCGTTGTATACTTTTGATAACAAAAAAACACGCTATATCCTAGCAATCGCCCGCGAATCTTCTTGTCAGTATTTTTCGACGAAAATCCATGTGAATTCCGAAATGATTTATTCATACATTTTTTTCTGCCGGCAGGGAGTGAAGGCTTTTGGTGGTGGAACGCTCTCTGGTACAAGCTTACACAAGTACCAAGGCCAAACATAGCACAGTGAACGACCCATAAATAATCATGCCACCCTCCATAATGGCTGCTACATCTGCTAAGGGCAGAGCAAAGCTCCCCAACAACGCACGTGCTGAACAAATGCAGTCCAATGGTACGCGTTCTAAGGGCAGCGCTCCCGCCCGCAAAAGCAACCGAAGGTCGAATGATGCAAGTGCTGCTGCTCCTGCCCTCGCCGCATCGCAGTCCAACACTATTTCACTCCTATATGAGAACAAGCCAGTAGCTGCACTGCAAGCTGCTATGGCGCGGCTACACCAAAATATTGCAGATACCCGACTGAAACTTGCTGAAGCACAGACCGATAATGACATTATCCGCCACCAGTATGTCACAACCATCCAGCCGAAATTTCACAACACATCCAAATCAGTAGAAATGATGCGGGAGGAAATAGAAAAAGTTCGCTTGAATAATCGCCTGGAATTACGCGTCTACGAAGACAAAATTATTGCCCTCGACTTATGTCATCAAGAGAACTTGCACCGCGCAGCTGTAGAAAGCCAACAGCTGCTCGCCACAGAAGACGAAGAAATGCCTGATCCGGACGATGATACCTCAGTAAAGTCTCCCGTCGAGTCGTCGTTAGTAGGCCCTCTAGAAAAAGACCAAGAATTCGATATGCTGCGGGATAATCTCTCAAAAGAGTACACTCAACTCCAGCAAAGGCTTGAAAGAGACCTCTCGGACCTCAAGAGGACTTGCGCGAGTCATCTAGAGGACTTCCAAGCAAATGTAGAACCCCACAAAAAGCTTGAGATGGAGGCCATAAAAGAAATTGCCGACCAGCATGATAAAAGACTCCAGCTTCAGCACGAGGCGGTCATCACGGACCTACAACAGTATTACAGAAACGTCATGGTGGACCAGGCAGCCAGCATACAAGCATACGATCAAGAGACTTCTAAAGTGCAAGCGAAACTTGAGGCGAACGCACTTCAGTGTGAAGAGCTCAGGGAAGCCATATCCAAGCTTCGTCAGCCCTTGGCGGTAGTTACGAAACGAGAGAAAGAGCTACAAAAAGCTGTCCAGATACGTCCGCGAGATCAAGCCTCATTGCAACATGCGCGAGGCCGCTTGCGCTTTTTGGACAAGAAGAGACAAGCTCTGGAGAAAGTCATGGAAGAGCGACGCTCAGCTCTCAAGGCTTTGGAGACAGGGGACCTTGAAGGAAGTGATCACGGAGGATTGACGTCGAAAACCTCCAACGGACACGAACAAGCATAGATGTGTGTAGTGAGATGCGTTTAACTTGCTAACTTGATTGCAGCTTATAAGCCTCACTGTGTATCAAATTTTTACATACTGATTACGCCATTCACATTTGTTCAGGAGGTTCTCGCACTAAGCTTTGTACAGATGTGCGCTTCCTGACCCATCTACTTCAAGCTGGCATCCTATTTCGCGCAAAACGCGGGCTACAGTTTATTGCCTATCATGGTTAGGCTGCATTCTTCTTTCTTGCACCGGAAAGGACCTGGTTCTCTTGTAGCTGCTGTCGCACCCAACCCTCTAACCCTCCCGCGACGACAATCTCCTGAGCCACGCGTCCGACAGGGTCAAATGGACATCCTCCGATTTCTTTTTTCGTGTCATCACCGCCGCGCGAAACCAATTTTAGGATAGAGGCCACAAAATCCACTTCCAAAGAGTAGTCAGGCAAACGTATGCTTGGCATGTGCATACCGGAACCAAAATTGCTTTGAGAAAGACGACGTTCGATATCGGCCACAAGCGCAGGTGCCTCCAAGATTAGCAGGGCATTGTTCAAAGCGTTCCGTCGAAAAGTTTCGTTGACACTTGCCGTCACGATCACTCGAATACCACATGCACGCAGAGCTGTGGCAGCCTGTTCTCGAGATGAACCGCAGCCAAAATTGGGACCCGTCACTAGCACGTCCCCGGGCTGCACCAGGGAGGCGAATGCGGGGTCGTAGTTCTCCATTGCCACGTTTGCCTGTGCTCGGGCGTCCATGTCCTCGTAACAGTAACGTCCGGCATAGATTCCGTCCGTATCGATGTTGGGCGACGGGGTCAAGAGGACGGCGCCTCGGAGGATAGGAGGAAAGCCGCTGATGACAGTGTGCGAGGTGTCTGCAGCACGCGGAGCGACTCCAGGACGGTCCTCACGGGCCCTATCGCGTTGCCCCGGCCCTTCAGGCGATGCATCCTTGCCGCGCAGCGTCTGAATCTCCCTCGCCGTCACTTCCCACAAGCTGTCCTCCTGTCCGCTGTCCACACGCCCGGGGCTGGCGATATACCCCTTCAGGGCTGACTGCGCGACTACAGCGGGCGAGGCGAGATACGCCTGCGCGTGCCTCGACCCCATGCGCCCTTTGAAGTTCCTGTTTGTAGCCGATATCGCAACCTCCCCATCCCGCAGCAACCCTCTTCCCAAACCCACGCACGGCCCACACCCAGAGGGCAACTCCACCGCTCCCGCTGCCACCAAGGCTGACCAATCGCCTCGTTTTTTCGACTCCTCCTCGACTTCGCTCGAGGCCGCGGCTATGTAGAGTTCAACCCCGGGTGCCACTGTGCGGTCGCGCAATATATCGGCAGCGCTTGTGAGGTCGCTCACGCGGCTGTTCACACAGGAGACAATGTATGCCTTGTGGACCTGCACGCGTCGCTCTTCGAGGGAACGCGCGGGCGTGATGCTCTTGATGGCGTTGGGGCCCGCAACCAAAGGCACCAGACGTGAGAGGTCGAGGGCCAACGTCTTGGCGTATTGCGCCTTCTCGTCCGCCCTCTCCCACATCCCAGGCTCTCCTGCGGCCATGGCGTGCGCCACGCGTTCGCTTGCCAGCACCCGGGGGGGAACGGAAGCAGGAGGCGCCATCGACCCGCCCTTTTCATGCATGTCTACCCCCACAGCGCCGTATTTCTCTCGCAATTTCCCGGCCCGCCCCTGTAGCCACTTCAGGGTGACGCCATCGGCGGGAAATACTCCGGAGAGGGCGCCCCATTCCGTGGTCATGTTACTGATGGTCATCCTGTCCTCCATGCCCAGGCAGCTCAAGCCATCTCCCGCGAACTCGACCGCATGGTTCAGAACCTCGTCCTTCCTGAAGAGGCCGCATAGGGCTAATATCACGTCTTTACCCCCCACACCCTGGCGAAGCACGCCCGTCAGCTCGACGCGTGCCACGGGAGGGACCCGCCACCAGGTCCTGCCCGTAGCCCAAAGAGCGGCGGCATCCGTGCGTACCACCGGCGTACCCAGTGCACCCAATGCTCCGTACATGTTAGAATGACTGTCACCGGCCACAACCATCCAGCCTGGCTGCACGTAACCCTCCTCGCACAAAACCTGATGGCCTATGCCCCGCCCGGCTGGGAAGAAGTCGAGGCCGTGCTGACGAGCAAAGTTCTCGATCGCTGCGTACCGAGCTAGATTTTTGGGGGAACTATCTTGCACATTGTGGTCAAGGGCCAGCACCGGCTGCCGCTGATCTGCGATGCTTGGAAATGGATTGTCAGGGCTAATAGCGCTGCCCTCAGAGTGAGAGAGGGAGACAAATTTTGTCATGACCGCCAGGGTATTGTCATGCGTCATCACATGCTTCGGCTTTATGGAGATTATATTCCCTGCGCTAATGTCTTTTTTGTCCGCGTCCACCGCGTGGCGCCGAGCAATTTTTTCAACCAAGTTTAACGGAGATGCTGCAGCAGCAAAAGAACACCGAGGCTGGTTGCAGGCGGCCAAATTCTGCTGAAGTAATTGCAATGAACGACCCTGCCGCCCCAGCAACCGGGGATGCGCGGCCATGTGCAGAAAATTCTGCCCTCTACGTCGTGTGTATACGCATTGCTCGGATCAGTACCTGTGGCTTGCGATTAGGACAGGGGCAATGGACTGGTTAGTGAAGTCGAACTGCGAAAGTCGGCGACAGAGCGACCTGGTCCGTCCTATCTCCTCAACGCGAGCAATGATGGAACTTCCTGTCGTGCAGCAACGTCTGAATGCTTCATTTCATACACGCCTACACAGTCTTTGCACGCCCACTGACGACAGCTGCAGCGGGGTGTGGAGGTAGGCTGCCCGGGCACGTGTCGTCAAGAGGATGAGGGAAACGTCACGCTGGAGGAGGCGGAGCCCTTTAACCCGTTTATTCTCCTTTAAAGCCTCCCTTTGGCCGGACTGTAGGACAACGTCCGCCTCGAAGCTGTTGCCGGCCCACTCCCTTGATCTTTGTTCCATTTTTGTCCTGCTCGCAATCTTCGTTTCCGCTTCATCACACCCAACCTCCCTGCCTCCAACTCGTCGACAAACCCCGTCCCTTTCCCGCCTGCCGCGACTTTTCCAGGCACGGTCCTCGTACACGGCCTTCCAGCATGCAAACCACCCACAGTATTTGTACACACTTCGAAATGTCCGTGGCGGGGCATATCCTTCCAGGGACGACCAGGGCTATGGGAGAGGCGGCTATCCTCCTTACGACGACGACTACGGTGACGATTTTTACGACACTGATTCGTACTACCCACCACCCCCACCCCCTCCCTCTTCCTCTCGGAACCGCAATCGAGCATCAGGGCGCCCATCCTCCCCCCCCACGTCGCCCAGAGGGAGACCCGGCAGCAGCGCGAGCGCCTCTAGCTTCCGCTCTCTGGTCAACGAGCCCGTCCCGCCCTCTCTCAAACGTCTGGGCTTCACCCTCTTGGGCGCCAGCCTGGTCTTGACCGCCATGGGTGTCTCTCTCTTCTTTGAGCGGAACCTCTTGCGCCTTGGCAACCTGTGCTTGATTGTGGGCTTGCCCCTCTACTTCGGCCCTGGCCGGGTCATGCGCTTGCTGGTGGCCAGAGAGAAGCTGCGGGCATCCGTCTGTTTCTGTCTGGGCGTGCTCCTGGTGCTGCGAGGGAACTCCTTCTTGGGGATGCTGCTGGAGGTGTTTGGGTTTTTCAACTTGTTTGCCAACTTCTTCCCCGTCGTCTTGGCCCTCCTCCGAGGCCTCCCTGTGGTCGGCGACCTCTTGAAGCGGCCGGAGAGGGGCCCAGGGAGCGGGGGGGGGAGAGGGAAGGAGTACTACGGGCAGAGCGGGAGAGGGACGTACAGGGATTCGTATCAGGGTGACTACGGCGACAGATGGTAAGGGGATAGTAGCTGGTGCTGGGCGAGGCAAGGATTGGATAAGGAGCTACGACCCAAAGCATGGCGACGGGGAGCAAGACGCGTTCCGGGCGAGGTTCAAACGCCCTCAGCTTGCTCTCTTCTCTTTTGCGTGGAGTGTCGGAACTGTATGCCCAGGTTGAGCTCGGAAAGCCTGTATGAGGCGGGACGGTCACGGAAAGCAGGGCCGGCCTGCCTTTCCTTGTAGCGTCAAAGTCCTCCAACTGTTCACATGCCGTGAGAAAAGAAAAAGAAACATTTTCTGTGCGCTCACTGGGACGCTGCCGACCCTTCTCCTTTTTGTTTTACTCGTTTCAAATGATTACCTGATGTCGTTCGCATATCCACAATTCTTATCCTTCATTTTTCATAACAAGCGACCTCTCTCCCTCGACCAGCCATTTTGTAAAACTGCAATCTCAAGCCCTTCTCGCCCTGCAAGCCTGTCCATTCTTTCTTTAAGCCTCCTCCTCTCTTACGGCCTTTGCGATAGCCTATCTTCACGCACGATTCTCCAATGACCGCGCCCCTTAGTCCTTTGTCCTACGGCCCGGGGCAGTGGGTGATGGGTCTCGCCCAGAAAGCAGAGCGGATCTCCAGGGCACACATCCTCTCCCTTGGCAAGCACTATCTATGCAATTCCTTCGTGACAGTCGCGTATCCCTCCACCCGCCTGCTTCCTCCTGACTCGCCCCCAGGCACACATCCCAATCGACCATCACGCTGACACCCTCTCCTTCTCGCCTTTCATTTCCTTATGTCCCTTCCCCACACCCACATGGCTTTACGTGGCAGTGGGTGGGAAATCCTCCTTACCCACCCAGCTGTTGCGACGCTTCAGTCGCGCGTAGACCTTGGCGTTCTCCGTCTCAAACTTGTCTTTGAGCGTCTCCTCCTCCTTCGCCAGCATGGCGTTACACGATGCGGGCAAAAACGTCACTCCCCCGGCCACCATGCGCAGGCTGTCTTGCAGTTTGTGGCATTCCTTGATATTGACCACCCCGGCTACGTCGGAACTCTCGTTAAAGTGTGAGAGTCGGGTCAGGAAACCTTGGTTGGCCTGCGAGGTCGCATTGAGTTTGCACGCCCGAGGGAGGGAATCCGCTTTGTCTGCCCCGAGCACACGGCGGAGCATCATGCATTCTGGATCGTAGGAAATCAAGGTATTCCAATGAAGACAGGTGGGGTGTTAGGACATGTGAAAGGCACAGAGGAAACCTAAGGTAGACAACATTTTCTGACACGAAACTGTAAGGAAGGGATCAAGTCCATCTTTTTCTCAGGAATAAGCGCGTAATCCCACTACAAACCCATGCATCCTGTCTTGGTTAATCTTTCGCCCTGGATCATGCCTAGTGTTGGCTGCCCGCTAGACGCACCTTTCATATGCACCTTATGGGGGACGTAAGAGTCTTCCTCTTCCTCCAAATTGGGCCACACTCCGTCCACTTCAGCGGTGAGACTGTTACGACGCATAATTTTGAAGTCTTTACCCTGCATATTTTTTCGTTTTCTTCTTGATTTCCTCTTTTCAGAGCTTTTCCCTTGCTGGGCGCGTGCTAGTTGGCTTCTACTTGAAGTTGAGGGATGAAGAAAATAAAAGTTGTTAATGTGTGAAAATCCTCGAGGGAAGACACACCTCCAGTCTCAACAAATCTTTTGTCGTAACTGTGGGTTTTCCCACGTCTTAATTCAATTCATCTAAAAAGGAAAACACATGTGAAAGTCTTGCAGGCCAAGTTGATGTTCTGCTTCGGTTCTCAAGCTCAAGAAATTCAAGTGCATTTCCGACTCCTATAGGAAGTCGTGATTGGCACACGATGCCAGCAGATCAAGAATGAACGACCAAAACCTATTTATATTTACCCAAAAGTGCGTGGTTATTTATCCAAAATCACGTGATCAATGTGAAAAGGGCTACCCCAGGATCTCACTACAGAATAGTTGGGGGGGGAAGGGATCGGGTGGGAGGTTGCCTCTGAGAGGTCAAAGTGCTTAGCCTAGCCCACAGTGTTCAACACGACCTTCGAAAAAAGATGAAGCAATGACACACATGCATTCCTCTCGCTTCATGATGCAGGATGTGGAGCTTTTCTTTCATTATTGACACGCGAGGCCGCAGACGGCGCCGTCGGCTTGACACCTTGAAGCAGATGCATGCTCTCGCCCGTGCGAGAGGATCCTCGCGCCGCTAAAGCACGTGAATGCTCCGGCAGTCCGACGTGCAGGCGTAATGGCGCCATGTATAACTTAAAACCACGAGCGACTACTTTTGTGTGAGTCAGACCGGCGATGGAAAAAGACGTCTCAAGTTTGCTATGCCCCCCTTGCTTTTCTGATGTACTGCCCTGTAGCGTGCACCCGATCCCGCTGCTTTCTTGGCGAGTATATGACAAGGAAAAATGAACGAGTGCTCAGATTTCAGAGACTCGTATCCTGTAGGCGATCACAAGCGAAGTGTGCGCTTGCTTTCAGCTTTCCTCCTCGCTGCCGCCATCAATTTTCCGAGTGATGCTCCATCCATCCGTATTCCTTTTTTTCATAACTTGGGCACATTGACGTATTTGATACTCGGCAAACAGGTAGAAGTTCGATTTTGACAACCTCATCACTCTGCCACAAGATGACCGACCCCCAAGCCCGCCTCCAAGCAGCCGTAACAACGTGCATGGACAAACTAGACCGCGCCTACATACGAAAGCTGAGCAAAAATGCTTACTCCTGCATGGCGGCGTGCCACGATCATAGCTCGTACACTTCTCAAGACGTCCAACAATGTGTTGGGGCTTGTTCGACGGGACTCCAGGAAATTAATGCTTTAATCTCAAACGAACTCCAGTACTTTCAAAATCGATTGCAGCGTTGCCAGCAGTCTTGCGAGGATGAAGTCCGAGATACTCAAGCGAAAGCGGGTGGGGGCAAACCTGATCCCTCTCAGCAAGCGAAGCTCCAAGGTATATACGATAAATGTGTGGGGAAATGCGTGGACACTCACCTGCCATTAGTGAACGCTATGGAGGCAAAGCTGGCAGGAGAGTGCAAGAAGCGCTTGTAATTCATGGATACGAAGGGTCGTGTTGGAATGGAGTTTATGAAGCATTGAAGGGCAAGCGAGCCCATAAGTAAATGCTAAAAATGCAAAGAAATCAAAAGCAGAAAGTCTAAACACTTTAGGCTGACGAAGTTGCTCCCAAATGGCATGCGTGACAGATGAAAATATATGCCGAAGCGGGTGATTCTTCGGACAGGCGTCTACGTCACAATTCCCATGCATTTCGCCACGCACATCCATCCAAGCAGCCGTGCAAATGTTTCTCATTCTGCTCGTGTGTTGTGCATCGCGTGCAAACTGCCAACCAGGAGTACCTTTTTTTTCATTTTGTAATATTTCTCATCCTTCCGATTTACGTTTCCGCCCCCGATCGTCCTTGATCCTCGGTCTCTCCTTCTCCGACGCGTCGCCGATATCGCTCTCTCCTTCCTCTTCCTCCTCGTGTCTCTCCTCCCTGTAGTACACAAAGAGCTCCCTGCCCCATGCTGACGAAGCCCCCAAGTTAATCGCTTTCGTGAACCCCCACTCCCTCTTCCCGTCCTCCCTCATGACCATGGCAGACGTGTCTGCGACCGTTACCGGTTGGAAATACACTGCCGGGTCGAATCCTGCTCGTTTCAGGCGCTTGCGAGCCGCCTTGTAGCTTTTTTGTGTCTGGGGCTCTAAGACCAGACAGTGCGTCCATTCCGCAGCGCGCCTCAAGAAAGTTTCAAGAGCGTTCTCTCCGTGGACTAGATGGATCCACATCGTCGTTGAGAATATGGTCAACAGATCGAACTTGATGGTTCGGCCTTGACGAGTCTCCTCTCTCCCATCGACACTTTCCAAAGGTCTTGAATGCCTTGGACGAGAGTCGTCGTCATTTCCTCCCAGGTCACCATCTTTGTCTAAAAAAGCCCGCATGATCTCCTCGGCCCGAGCCCAATCCGTGACAAGATCGACGGCCGCAAATGATACGTCCCCACACTCTCCCTCTTTCTTCTCCTCCTCGACTGATTCCTCTTTTGCCCTATTAATGAGATTTTCATCAAAGTCCAGGCCTAGCCCTGCCACAGGTCGGTGGGAGAGATTTCTGAGGCGGCGACAGAGCTCTCTGGTCAGCCTACCGGTATTGCAGCCCCAGTCAGCTATTAAAAGCCGTTTTCTCCCACCGTTCTTATTGTCTCCATACTTGAGAATACCTGCTAACGCCGCTTCGTTTTTGTTCTGCTTTCCAAGAGCCAGACGATCGCATGTGGAGGGTATGCCTAGCAGGGCAGCGACGCGTGACTCGAAAGGATGAAAAGAGTAGTAATGCGGAAAATTACCATTAAAGTGCCCTCCTTGCACAGCAATAGAATATTTCGGTATCGATGACGAGAGTCGCTCGCTCCCAGTGTCCGCCTTGCTGTCACCGTGAGCCAGCGACGGAGATTTGACCATCTACGTGCCAGTGCTGGAGGGGGGGAGGTTGGTGCTTGGAAAGGCGTTGACCGAGTCGATGCAAGTTACCCGCCCCGACCCCGCATCTGCTCCCTGTTTGTAGAATGCCAAACGTCGTACGGGACTTAAAGAACAAATTGTTGAGCGTATTGCTCCCGCGTGCGGTATATTTTTTTTAATTTCCTTCTACTCGCGGCCCTCGGTCGCCCCGCCCTACTACTGCCTCGCTCACTAGCCGCACATAATTCTGCCATTGCCCCCCCGTACATGTACAGAGACGAAAGAAGGGGTAGATATACCTAGGGAGGGGAATTGCAGCCAATCGCAGAGCCGACGGATCCTTCCTTACTAACCTCAACTCTGCCCTCGGAAGCCGTCGGATCAAGCGAGCGTATGCCTCCTCCAACCTGCTCCAAAGAAGCTAATCGGTACAAAGTCTCACACCTTGAAGAGCGTGATGACACAGCCTACCGGCGCGCAGAGAAACAATATCGACGCCAGCGCGTCCCCGTTAACAAACGTCGCAACCGCTTCGTCCGCCGGGACCCTGACCTCGCCCACGCGATCGACTTTGCAAAACGAGGCAGTCGGATGGACCAGCGTGTGCTGCTTTTAGAAACGGTGGAAGGCGGTCGTGAAATTTACAGCGTTCGTGATCGCCCTGGGTTCTACTATATACGGGGTGCCTTGACCTGGCAGGCACAAGTGCGTTGGGCACGTCGGTGCCTGACGGAATTTTCCCGCTCGCCATTCACCAACATCACGAACCACATCCGTCTCGCCCTCCGCCCGGCGCGCGACATGGAATGCCCGCATCAGTCTGGTCAAGAGGCTCTATGGGACGCAGCAGTACGGCGGGTAGAATCTGAGGGGTGGGAAGGAGGTGACGAGGAGGACGGAGAGGAGAAGAGGACGGGTCAAGCCTTGCAACAGGCCCTTCAAGATTTATACGCCTTGCGATGGGCTAACCTAGGTGCAAACTACATTTGGACGACGCGGAAATACGCAGTACCTGTGAAAGAGGCCGCGAAAGAGGAGACGGGGCGGGGCGGGGGCCTGAGGGAGGGCGAGACTGTCAGGGACTCGGGAGGGCCGCATGCCACGAATAGGGACGAGGAGGGGGGTGCACAAGGCACCCCGTCTAGTGTGCACTCCCGCGTGAGGAATTTACACGAAGGAAAGGTTGGGGCGGAGGAGGTCGGGCTGCCTGAAAGAGCGGCTTTTCCGCCATCGGACGGTCTCCCCGTGCCCCAGGCGTTGACCGATTTAGCGCGGGAGGTCCTCGAGGACATTGCCCACGCGGAAAGCCACCGTCCCTGCGCCAGCAAGGGGGAGAGGGCGTTCCCTCTACCGATGAATTTCCGCGGGGAGGCAGGGATCGTAAACTATTACCCTCCGGAGAGTAGCATGGGGGGCCACGTCGACGACGCGGAGGGGGCCACGAGCGTCCCTCTCGTCTCCTTCAGCCTGGGTTTGGGCTGCGTCTTCCTTTTGGGGGGAAAGGACAAGGAGGTAGCGCCTGTGCCGCTTGTTTTCCGAAGTGGCGATTGCATGGTCATGGCGGGAGAAGCGCGTTTGGCTTTCCATGGAGTGCCCTGTATCCTGGAAGAGAGCGCCGGGCCGGACCCCGCATTGGGGCAATGGACGAGGGTGGCGGCAGTCTTGCGGGAGGATGACGGAGCAAGTCGCGCGGCGGAGGCTCGCATGCTGTCGCACTATTTGACATCCTCCAGGCTGAATTTCAACGTGAGGCAAGTCTGGAGACGGGAGCTTTGCGAGGGGGCAGAAGGCTTGCGCCCTTGAAGCCTCCAAGGAAGGTAGCTGTGAAAAGAAATGATGTAGAAACACGCATATGGTACGATCTAGATTTTTTACTCGCAGCTCTAAATCTTCACTTCTTCGAATTTTGTCGCGTGGGCCCTTGCCGCCAACCTCGCTAATATCCCCCCCCCAACATACACGCTCAACTACGAAGCTTGAGGCCAAAATCTGACCTTTTCTGCCCTGTTCCAGCCTGTATTCTCTCTTGCTTCATTTTTGCCTATCGTTTGGCCCCAGGGCCACGCGTGCGGCCAAGCCTGCTGGTTGCTTTTATGTGTAGCTCTCATAGTGTCACATTGGCGTCCACCGTCTCCGTGTTGTCGCATCCCGCCCCCACCGTATATTTACACACGGAATGGCACACATTGATCATCATATCTGCAACGCCTTTCGCTCCTCTTCTGATTTATCTTCCTTGGCATCACCTCTCCTTCTAGCTTTCAATCCGTCATCACGCCTTCTGCACCAACCCTAGTTCCACTGATGTCTGATCGAATTTTCTCAGCTTCATATAATTCACTGGAATTTTCAGGCCAAAGAGAGTCGCGGCTCCGAAGAGCCCTTTAATGAAGAAGCGGTTCACCAGCGTGGGTGATACGGCGTTCGCGGACAGCATGATCGCGGCGTTCAAAAACATGGAGGACATGATCGCATTCACCATGGTCGATTGGACTATGTCGATGCGTTTGAAAGCACGTTCACTCTCCAGCACTCGCACCCGGAGCTTGAGATCGCCTTGCTCCGCCCGTCGTAGCGTGTCCTCGATCTGGGCCACTTTGCGTGGGGAGGTGACAACCGCGGCCAAGTCCTGCGGCCGCCAGCCAAGCTTTTTCTGCCACCCCTTCAGGAGCGATAGGGTGGCCGAGCCGTCGCGCAAATCCACCAATTCTTTGAGAAAGGGCTGGGCCAAGCGGGTCAAATCGTACCTACTGTCCAGGCCCTTGCCAATCCCGTCCAAGGAGGTAAAGGCACGGAAGACAAAGGTGAAGGTTGGGGGAAACTTG
>Ga0102934_1001530_pt1 | contig 16160 bp, 13 predicted proteins | sample SalPonR2_A_D1_MG_FD_78175 | JGI IMG/M metagenome (GOLD analysis project Ga0102934, IMG submission 78175) | Salt pond soil microbial communities from South San Francisco under conditions of wetland restoration - Salt Pond MetaG R2_A_D1_MG | ecosystem: Environmental > Aquatic > Marine > Intertidal... | reverse complement strand
GGCCCGGGCGCACCTTTCCGAGGGCACGAATCTCGGCAAGTTGATCCGGGCTGAGCAGTTCATTGCTCACGGATCGTCAACCCGGGACGTAGGCACCTGCTTCAGACAGTAGCCTTTCTGATATACGCCCTCCAGACGCCAACCACTTGACCCATCAAGGCCGAACACTTTTCGCAGCCGGCTGAAATGGGTATCGATCGACCGTGTCTTGACATTGCTGTTCAAATTCCAGACATGCTTCAGCAGCGTCTCGCGGCTCACGACGCGGCCCGCTCTTCGAAACATGAACAACATCAGTTCGTATTCGCGGTCCGTGACTTGACGCGGCTCACCGGCGATACGAAGAGAACGATTCGAGATATCGAACTCGAACGGCGGCCATTCGTCTTCGACTTGGGGGAGCTGGTCCAGGCGACGCAACACGGACTCGATGCGCGCGACCAGGACCTTGGCGACGACCGGCTTGATGACGTAATCATCCGCGCCTGAATTCAGGCCCTTCGCGACTCGCTCGTCATCACCGTAATGGGTCACGAAGATGACGGGCGTGGTGGTCTGCTCCTGTTCGCGCAGGCTGCACAGGAACTCCAGCCCCGACTCGCCGGGCATGTCCCAGTCGAGGAGCAGGAGATCCACGGAACTCGACCCGGACGTCTTCCGGAACTCGGCCGGGGAGCGGAACGTCACCCCCGTGTAGCCGGCTCGCTCGAGGATGGTTTCCAGCAGTGCCGCGGTGACCGGGTCGTCTTCGATCACGCCGATGAGGCAATCCTTCTTGTCCGCTGATTTTTCTCGTGCAGTCACCGTGGATTCCAAGCTGGCCTGAAGCTCACTGGTCTGGAGGCATCTGCCCGAGCCTCATGGTGCCCGGGAAACGTCATCGTTTCACCACGAAGCCGCATTTATCGCCGCAGGTCCGGAGGCAGATTCCAATCGAGCGCTGTCGCTCCCGGCATCAGGCGCCTGCTGGCCGCGACGAAAGTATGTAACCTCACCATATATCCTCATGGTGGAATTTCAGGGGGCGTCGTTAAGCCATGGTAGCCGAAGAACATCGAATCATTCCGTCGGCGACCGGTCCCTGTACTCTCCGTGATTTCGGCCGGAATCCTACAGGTCGGGCCGGAAACCGGCCAGCCGGACCGGGAAGGATTGACGATTCTTTACCATTCTCCCGCTGGTCCAGGGCCGCGATCCTGCCCCTCCTGATCGTGGCGATCAGCCTGCCGGGCCTTGCCCAGGAGACGGGCGGCGATACCCCCGATGACTCTCCCTATGTAAAGCTGGCCACGGAAATGCTGCACAAGGCCGTCGAAGCAGGCGATGACCTGGCGACTGCCGAGGCCCAGCTGAGGCTTACAGACCACATGTATTCGAGGGGCCTATGGGGCGAGGCCGCGGCGCATGCCGAGCTCGGGCTTGCGGCTGCGAAGCAGTCGACGGACGAAGCGTTGCTGCTGGAACTGGAGCACTTCCTGGCCCGGGCGTTACTCAGACTCGAGCGGTCGGCTGAAGCGACCGAAATCTATCTCTCGTTGCTCGGCCGGGCTGAAAGCAGCGGCAATACCGAACTCGAAGCCAAAGCAAACCTTTCACTATCTTCGCTCCAGGGCCGCGCAGGTGACCTGCAGGCGGCGAAGGCCTTCGCTCGTTCGTCCTTGCAGCTGACCGACACCATGGACAACGCCGACTTGCGCGCGCGGGTGCTGATCAACCTGGCGCAGATCGCCTACATGGAGGCGAGATCACAGGCAGCAAGCGAATTCATAGCCGAGGCGGGCTCTCTGGCTGCCAAAGAGCTGTCCGACCAGACCCGGTCCTCGCTGCTCATGGCCGAACTCGGCATCGAGGCGCGCGATGGCAACGTCGAAAGCCTGCTCCCGATCGCCAGGAATGCGCTCGCGGTTGCCGAGAGGATCGACAGTGTGTTCTTTCGCGCGTTTGCACTGTCCCAGCTGGGACCCCTGCTATGCCGGAACGGGGAAAGCGCCGAGGCGATCGAGCGCTTCCAGCAAGCCGCCGCACTGTTCGCGCGGAGTGACGCGCCAGTCGAGCAGAGCGATACCCTTGCGGCACTCGCCCAGTGCCTCGCACAGAATCAACGGCATGAAGAAGCCTATGGTCGGTTGGCAGAATCCCGCTCGCTGCTTCAGGAAGCGCACGGCCGGCAGCGAAGTGAATCCATGCAGGCGAGCCTGGTGGCTTTCCAGAGTGATCGACGACTGCGTGAACTTGCGCGCTTGGCCGACGAAGAGCAGGCTCTTCAGGTCAGAGTGGCGCAGCAGCAGCTGCGCATCAGCCTGATGGTGACCGGGATCCTGCTGCTCGGCGCCCTGGCCGGTCTGCTCTGGCTTCGCAATCGACGGATCGTCGAACAACGGGAAGCCCAGCAGAAGCTTAACGCGGCGCGAATCGACCTGCTTGCGCGCACCAGTCACGAGATCCGGAATCCAGCGCAGGGACTCATCGGCGTGCTGGAGCGCAGATTCTCGCCCGACCGGGATAGCGCGCTCGATCCCGACGAACAGTCCGCGCTGGCAGCAGCGCGAATGATCCAGCACCTGGCAAATGATTATCTCGACCTTTCGCTGCTCGAACAGGGCAAGCTTCGAATCGGCAACACGGCGAGCTGCAATGTGCGAAAGGCCGTCAACAATGTGGCCCAGCTGGCCGAATCGTTCCTTGGCAAAGCGATGCCCAGGCTCGACATATCCGTCGCTTCCGATATTCCGGAGCACATACAGGCCGACTCCGATCGACTGATGCAGGTCCTGCTTAACCTGGTCGTCAACGCGGGGCGTTACGGCGGCCCCGACGTGATCAGCCTCCGCGTGAACCGATCGGACAACGGCGATTCAGTGCTGTTCCAGGTCGAGGACCGCGGCCCCGGCTTGCAGCATCACGGCGATGACCTCTTCGATCCCTACGTGCGTGGCGATATCCATTCCGGAGATTCACGCGCGAGCGGCCTCGGCCTGTTCATCAGCGCCCGCATCGTGGATGCCATGGGCGGTCGCTTGCGGGCCGGTAGCCGCGCGAAGGGCGGCGCGCGATTCGAAGTTCGAATCCCGCTGCGTACCGCGAACGCCCCGGAAGCAGAAAGCGCGGAACAACAGATCGGAAAGCAAGAGGTAGCTCCTCTGCGCGGGCCCGTCCTGGTCGTCGATGACGATACGTTCAGCCGGACCGGGATTCGGGCCGTCCTGGAAAGCCTCGGCTGCACGACATGCGAAGCCGCAGACTGGACAAGCATGAAATCGATGATCGATCAGCAGGATCCCCAGCTGGTTCTGCTCGACCGCCACCTGGGCGATGAAGACGGCCTGGAACTCGCACACCGATTGCGCGAACACGATCGTCATCAGGGACGTGATCCACGCCGGATCATCATGGTCAGCGGCACCGAGCGCCCAACCGACGTCTGCATGGATGCACTGGACGACTGGATCACCAAGCCCGTCACGCGTAAGCGGATCACATCACTGCTGAACCCCTCCGGCGTCAGCTGACGGTTGTTGGGGCAGGGTTCAGTTTCCAGTTATCGATTTCCGGGTTCAGGGTTCCGGAGTCAGTTCTCAGTTCTCAGTTGTCGGTTTCGATGGTGTTGTGGGAACTTGCCTTTCAAGCGATGGCCTCGTCGCGGGCATCCCGGCTTTCTCGTCGTCCCGGGGCCGGCGCAGCCGGAACCCGGCACCTCGAGATGCGATCGCTCATCGAACGAAGGCAACCTGTTCCGATTCGCGCGCAAGCGCCCTCCAACAGTCGAATCCAGCGCCGGCGCCCAGGATTCCTCGTCGTCCCGGGGCCGGCGCAGCCGGAACCCGGGACCTCGTGACGAAATCGCCCGTCGATCGAAGGCGCCACCTCGACCAGATTCCGGGTTCGCCTACTCGGCGCCCCGGAACGACGACACATGAAGGGGCCGGGCCTCAGGCCTGCACCGGAGTCGCCGCCGGTTCGGGCGCGGCGGGCTCCGCCGGCCTGGGCGACTTCGCGGGCCGGCCGACGACGCTCGCGGCGACCAGGTCGCCGGTCACGTTCAGCACGGTACGCGACATGTCCAGGATGCGGTCGACGCCGATGACCAGCGCGATGCCGCCGGGCGGAATGCCGATGGTGACCAGCAGCATCGACAGGATCGCGATGCCGATACCCGGCGTGCCCGGCGAGCCGATCGACGCGCCGATGGCCAGTACCGCAACCAGCAGCAGGCTGGCCAGAGGCACGTCGATGGCGAAGACCTGCGCCAGGAACAGCGTGGCGGCGACCTGGTACAGCGCGGTGCCGGCCATGTTGATGGTGGTGCCCAGCGGAATGACGAACTGCGAGACCGACGGGTCGATGCCCAGCCGCTTCTCCGCCGTCTGCAGCGTGGTCGGCAGGACGGCCGCCGACGAGCTGGTCGAGAACGCCAGCAACTGCACGTCGCGCGCCTCGCGCATGAACGGGCCGACCGGCTTGCCGGTCAGCACGCGATACAGCACCAGGTAGACCCCCAGCATCAGCGTCAGGCCGATCAGCACGGTGCCGACGTAATAGCTCATGCCCAGCAGCGCGTCCAGTCCCAGCCGGGTGGTGATCTGCGCCAGCAGGCCGAACACTGCGACCGGCACCAGGAACATCGCCCAGCGCACGACGGTCATGGCCACTTCCTGCACGCTGGCGAGCAGCTCCAGCAGCGGCTGAGCGCGCACCTTGGCCATGCTGACAAGCGCGACCCCGACCAGCAGCGCCATCAGCACCACCTGGAGCATGTTCTGCTCCAAACCCGACCGCAGCGGATTGACGGGCACCAACTCGATCAACACGCCGGGCAGCTCGCCCAACCCGGGCGCCTCGGCCACGTCCGGCGATACCGCCGGCGAGGTGGCGACCAGCGCGCCGGCGTCCAGCGCCCGGCCCGGCTCCAGCGTCATCATCACCGCCATGCCGATCAGCACCGCGACGATGGTGGTCCCGAGAAAGAACAGCATCGCACGCACACCGATCTGCTTCAGGTTACGCAGATTGCCGCCGGCGGCCATGCCGAGCACGATCGACGCGAACACCAGCGGGATCACGATCATCTGGACCAGGGCCAGGAACAGCTGGCCGGGAAGCGCCAGCCAGTTGGTCAGCACCTCGGCGGTGCCGGGCGCCACCCAGCCGGTGGTCGGGCCCAGCGCGATGCCGGCGAGGATGCCGAGCGCCATGGCGACCAGCACCTGCGCCCACATCCGGTTCTGGATGAAGCCCTTGAGCTTCCGGTGCAGGTGACGGGTGGGAATGGCGCGGAGATCACGAAGGACAATGGACATGACGATCGTTCCGAGTCGAGCCTGCCTTAATTATCGGTGATGGCCACCGGCCGCACCGGTCGCGCTGGATCGACGGCTTGTGGGAGGCTGCTTGCAGGCGAAGGGTGGCCGAACCGGTCCGCGCGGGATCCGCCCTCCCACAGGCAGACTAATCGCCGGCATCGGATCGAGAGCCTGTTGGAGGCCGCTTGCGGGCGAAGGGTGGCCGAGGCGGTTCGCGCGGAAGTCCGCCCTCCCACAGTCGAGATCATCGCCGGCGCCGAATCGAAAGCCTGTGGGAGGCCGGCTCTGCCGGGCGAAGGTCAGGCCAGTAGCGCCTCGCCCCGCTCCAGCCGCTTGCGCAGGATGCTGTTGCGCGGGAAATGCTGGACGAGGAAGTCCATCTGGTCGGCCAGGATGCGGCGGCCCTGGAGGTAGACGTACTCGGCGTGGGTGGGCGCGAACGGGATGGCCAGCAACTGCATGCCGGACTCTTCGGGCGTGCGCGAGCCCTTGTGGTTGTTGCAGCGCTTGCAGGCGGTCACGACATTCGTCCAGGTGTCCTCGCCCTTCTGGGCCAGCGGGTGGACGTGGTCGCGCGACAGATCGCCGTCGCTGAACTTGTTGCCGCAGTACAGACACAGGTTCTGGTCGCGCCGGAACAGCGCCCGGTTCGAAAGCGGCGGGGTATAGCGGTGGTAGAAGTTCTTGCCGCCCGGGTGGGCGCCGTGGGTGGCCAAGATGGCGTTGATCGGGATCTCGGTGCGAAGCCCGGTGCGCGCGTTGATGCCGCCGTGCAGACGGTACAGCACGGATCCGAGGGAATAGCTCACCTGCTCGAGACAGATCAGCTTGACCGCATCCTGGTAGCTGATCCACTCCAGCGGCATTCCCGCGACGTCGGTCCGTAGCACCTGTTGGTTCAGATTCAACATCTTGGGCATTCCGTTCCCTGTGTCCACCACATGTTGTGGCACCGCGAACTTGGCCTCCCGTATCTTTGCCTCAAACGCGATCGGTTTGCAAGCCCTGTGCGGTGACGATTTGGTTACAGGACGGTTTTCGGGTTCAGTTCTCAGTTAACAGTTCCCAGTTCTCAGTTCCCAGTGATCGGTTTGGATTGTGTGGTGGGAGCTTGCCTTGCAGGCGATGGGCTCGTCGCGGGCACCCCGGAATTCTCGTCGTCCCGGGGCGCCGAAGGCGAACCCGGGACCTCGTGACGAAATCGCTCGTCGAACGAAGGCGGCCAATCGGTTCGCGCGCAAGCGCGCTCCAACAGTCCAATCGAGCGCAGCGCCGAATCGAAGGCCTGTGGGAGGCCGGCTATGCCGGGCGAAGGGTGGCCCGGCCGGTTCGCGCGGAATCCGCCCTCCCACAGTCGATTCGGTCGAGGAGATTGGATCCGTGCCCGTGGGAGGCCGGCTGTGCCGGGCGAAAGGTGACCCGACCTCCGATTCGTTGAAACTTGCTGCCGCCGACCGTATCCAATGCAGCACGAACGCCCCTGTTGAACCATCGATTCCGAAGGAGCCGTTGCCGATGCTGGCGAAGTCGATTCCGCTGATGAAGATCCTGCTCACCGCCCTGGCCCTGCTGGCGCTGGTCCCGGCGCGCGCTGCGCTGCCGGCCTCGGTCGACGGCGAGCCGCTGCCGTCGCTGGCTCCGATTCTCGAGCGCACCACGCCGGCGGTGGTCAACATTTCGACCCAGACGCGGGTGCAGGTGCGCACCAGCCCGTTCATGAACGACCCGTTCTTCCGCCGCTTCTTCGACATGCCCAACGCGCCGCGTGAGCGGGTGCAGCGGTCGCTGGGCTCGGGCGTGATCGTCGATGCCGAGGCCGGGCTGGTGTTGACCAACAATCACGTGATCGACGACGCCGACGACATTTCGGTGACGCTCAACGACGGCCGCGAGCTCCGCGCCGAGTTCATCGGCGCCGACCGCGACACCGACCTGGCCGTGGTCCGCATCGAGGCCGACGGCCTGGCCGAGCTGCCGCTGTTCGATTCCGATGCGCTGAAGGTCGGCGACTTCGTCGTCGCGGTCGGCAACCCGTTCGGCCTGGGCCAGACGGTGACCTCGGGCATCGTCTCGGCGCTGGGCCGCAGCGGGCTGCGCGGGCTGGAGTACCAGAACTTCATCCAGACCGACGCCTCGATCAACCCCGGCAACTCCGGCGGCGCGCTGATCAACCTTCGAGGCGAGCTGGTCGGAATCAACACCGCAATCTTCACCCCGAGCGGCGGCAACGTCGGCATCGGCTTCGCGATTCCGGCCAGCACCGCCGAGTACGTCATGAACCAGCTGGTGCGCTACGGTGAAGTGCGCCGCGGCAGCCTCGGCGTGGACGTGCAGGACTTCACCCAGGAACTGCGCGAAGCGCTCGATGCCGGCGACCGCGACGGCGTGGTCGTCACACGTGTGGAAGAAGACAGCGCCGCCGACGAGGCCGGCCTGAAACCCGGCGACGTGGTCCTGGCCCTGGACGAGCGCGTGATCGACTCGGTCCAGACCCTGCGCAACATCGAGGGCCTGATGGCGGTGGGGCGCGAAATCGTCGTCGATTACTGGCGCGACGGCCGCGAACGGCGCGTCGAACTGGCCGTGTTCGAGAACCTGGACGCCCGCATCGCCGGCCAGCGGCTCGACGAGCGGCTCGACGGCGTGGTGCTGGTGCGGGTACCCGAGCGCGCCCGCGCCGTCGGCGTGCTGGTCGAGGACGTCCGGCGCTCGACCCGGGCCTGGGAATCCGGCCTGCGCCCCGGCGACCTGATCGTCGCCGTCGGCCGCGACCCCGTCCGCGACCTCGCCGCACTCCGCAAGGCGTTTCCGATCGAGGACGACGAGGAACTCGCCTTCGAGATTCGCCGGCGCGGAAGGGCGTATCTGGCGGTGATTGAGTAGGGAGCCCGGGCGGCAGTTGCCGGTTAGCGGCTGCCGGTTGTCGGTGATCGGTTGCCGCTTTCGGTGACCGTATGGGAGCTTGCCCCTGCAAGCGATGGCCCCATCCACCATCGTGGGCAGGCCCGCTGCCGCAGAAGAATCCAAGTTCGCGAGCACACTCTCTCCAACAGACGAATTCTTCGCCGGGTCCGGATCGAAGGTCTTCGGGCGGCCCGCTCGGCTTGGTTTCTCGCAGCGAAATTCGTACACTTTTCCACGGGCTTGGGCAGAACGACCGTGGGGCACTCCTATGTTCATCATCACCAACCGCAACTTCCGCAAATACCGCAACTCCGACCTCTATACCCTCACCGACTTCCCCAACCCCAAGGGTTCGAAGGAGCTGCGGCTGTTCGAGGCCACGCCGCGCGACGCGACCGGAAAGAAGTGGGACATCCACATCATCCCCGACCGGCCCGACGAGGCCGCTTTCGAGGGGCTGGACACTGACTTCATCCGGCCCTGGAACCGCCGGCGCGTGGGGTCGGACCTGGTCGCCGCGCGGCTGATCCCCCGGCTGCGCGAGTCCGGGCGCAACCTGGTGCTGTTCCTGCACGGCTACAACACCGCCATCGAAGACGCACTGCGCCGCGCGCGACGGCTGGAGCAGGTCTACGACGTGGAAGTGCTGATATTCAGCTGGCCGTCCAACGGCGGCGGCGACGGAGCGTTGGAGGACCTGCACGGCGTGGCCAGCTACCTCAGTGACAAGTCCGACGCCCGCGAGTCCGTCGGCGCACTGGACCGCGCCCTGTGGCGCATGAATGCCCTGCTGCAGGACCTGAACGCCGGCGTGTTCGATGCCGCCCGCGATCACGCCCGGGCCGCCAGGCCCGAAAGCCGCGACGGCGAGCGGCGCCGGATCGCCGACTACCTGCGCGAACATGCCTGCCCGTTCAACATCACCCTGCTGGCCCACAGCATGGGCAACTACCTGTACAAGAAACTGCTGACCAGCTCCAGCGAGCGCCTGTCCTGCGCCTGCAGCTTCGACAACGTCATCCTGAAGGCCGCCGACACCAACCACCAAGACCACGCCGAGTGGGTGCAACGCATCCGGACCCGCAAGCGCGTCTACATCCTGATCAACCAGGACGACAGCGCCCTGGGCCTTTCCAACCTGAAGATCGGCGAAGCCCAGAAACCTCGCCTGGGCGCCACCATCGCCGACCAGAATGCCCACAACGCCGCCTACATCGACCTGACCGGCACCCTGGACCGCGAACACAGCTACTTCGACAACGTCGACATCCAGCGCACTCTCACCAAGCTCGAACCGACGATGCGCGAACTCCTCAACGGCCGCATCGGCCACCGCGATCTAGACTATGACATCGACACCAACACCTACCGTCTGAACTGACCGACGGCCCACGCCCGCGGAAGAGTCGCGCTGCCTGGGGAGTACGTCGCTCACCTCAGGAGATGCAGGCGCACTCGATTGCGAGGAAATCAGGACCGACGGCGACGCGGGAGCGGCAGCACCAGTGGTCGATGCAACAGGCTCCAGAACGCTCTCAACCTCGAGCAAAAAACCCGGGAGCAAGAGTCGCTGGATCCCGGATGCGCGCTGCAGGGCGGTGTCAAGGTCTCCGCCGGCGCACCGCCACCCGTTCTTTCGAACGGATTTCCCTCTTTCATGGAAGAAGGTGTTCAGTCGTCTGCAGCGAGCTTGCCCCGGCGCGGCCGGCCGCGCCGGGGGGCGGCCTGCGTGTCCTTGTACGGCGCCGGCGGCAGAATGTAGTCATCGGGCGCAGTGTGGCCCAGAGACCGCGCCAATTGGTGCAGCTTGTCGTTGAGCGCCATGACTTCTCGGTGCAATTCGGCGGCAACGCTCTGCTCCAGGGCACCGATGCGTTCCATGACGTGGAGATGAGTCCGAAGTTCGGCCGCGGCGCCTCTTGCATGGCGAACGCAGTCCAGAAAGTCCTTCAACGAGGCGCGCTCGGCGCCTGCAGCAATCAGCGCAGCAACGGAGACCGCAGCCTGCAGCACACGGTCGCTCAGCGTATCGTGCGTGCATGTTTCGGCGGCGGAATGAATCTGCACCGTAAGATTTACGGCGTGATTCCAGACGTCGAGCTTGTCGAACGTCGTTCTGGCCATGACCCTCGAATCCTGTCGAATCGTCGAATAATGCCACGCCGTCGTCGAGGGGTACAGAGCTCAGTGAATTCAGTTTCGGTCATGGCTGGAACGCTTCATCCCCGGAACGCGGATGCAGGTGATTCAGGAGACCTGGGCGCACCGTCGGATCGAGAACTTCAAGCAATGGAAAGCGCTCCGAGTCGCGGGCACTCGGGGACATCGTCAGCCGACGGTCTCCTTTCGCTCCGACCCTCGCCTTGCTCTGACTCGCCTCGCCATTTTTTCCGACGTCCCCCCTGCGTTTCTCCAGCAGAGGCCGTTCAGGTTGCTCGAATCTGATACCTGTCTTCTCATTCGCCCTGCCCCAGCGAATAGCCGCGTTCGCCGTCGAAGGTGTAGAGGTGCTCGATCTTGATGAAGTCGAGGCCGTCGGCTTCGAAGGCGGCGAGCAGCTTCAGGATGTCGGCGTGGGCGGCCGGGCCGGCGTCGGGCGTGCGGAAGCGGCAGCGCCAGTGGTCGGTGCAGCGGGTCTCCGGGATGCCGTCGGGGAAGACCTTGACGCCGCGGTTGGTGATGATGACCAGCTCGAAGGCGGTGTCGTGGGCCAGGCGCTGGACGCGGCGGCCGAGGACGTCGGGGTTGCGGTCGTGGGTATCCCAGTCGAGGAACACGTCGACGCCGTGCAGCACTTTTTCGGGGCGGCGTTCGGCGCGCGGCCAGCTGTCTTCGGCCCGCGGCAGGGCGCCTTCGACGGCGCGGAACTCGCCGTCGGGACGGCGGCCCAGGCGCTCGACGACGGCCTCGCCGAAGGCCCGGGTGCCCAGTTTGCGCGTGCTGCGGCCTTCGCGGTACAGGTCGGCGGTGTGCAGGCCGTCGGCCAGGGTCGCCAGCCAGGCGTTGTGGATGGTCTCGGCCGTCGAGGTGTCGCCGATGTAGCGCAGCATCTCGATCGCGGCCAGCAGCAGACCGGACGGGTTGGCGATGTCCCGGCCGGCGATGTCGGGGGCCGAGCCGTGGACGGCCTCGAACATGGCAAAGCCTTCGCCGATGTTGGCCGAGCCGCCGAGGCCGACCGAGCCGGTGATCTGGGCGGCGACGTCGGAGACGATGTCGCCGTAGAGGTTGGGTGCGACGATGACGTCGAACATCTCCGGGCGGTCGGCCAGCAGCGCGGTGCCGATATCGATGATCAGGTGCTTGCTGTCGATCTCCGGATACTCGGCGGCGATCCGATCGAAGGTGCGATGGAACAGGCCATCGGTGACCTTCATGATGTTGTCCTTGGAAAGGCAGTGGACGGTGGTGCGGCCCTGCGCCCTGGCCAGCTCGAAGGCATAGCGGATCAGCCGCTCGCTGCCCGGTTCGGAAATCAGCTTCAGACACTGAGTGACTTCCGGCGTCTGGCGGTGCTCGATGCCGGCGTAGGTGTCCTCCTCGTTCTCGCGGACGATGAGGACATCCATGTCCGGGTGGCGGGTATCGACCCACGGGTGCCAGGCGCGGCACGGGCGGACGTTGGCGAACAGGCCCAACGCCTTGCGCATCGTGACGTTCAGGCTCTTGTAGCCGCCGCCCTGCGGCGTGCTGATCGGGCCCTTGAGCAGCACGCGGTGCTCGCGGATCGCGTCCCAGGCGGACTGCGGGATTCCGGAGGTGACGCCGTCGAGGAAGCACTGCTCGCCGACGGTGACCGGATCGAAGCGGACCCGCGCGCCGGCGGCCTCGAGAACGGCGCGGACCGCCGCGGAGATTTCGGGGCCGATGCCGTCGCCTTCGGCCAGCGCGATCGTGACCCGGTCGGGATGGGCGGCGCGCGAGAGTTGTGCGTTGAGTTCGTCGAGCTGTGCGGACATGGTCGACCCGTCGTTATGGTTATGGATGGCGCGGAATTCTAGTGGACGGTTTGGATTTATAAAAGTTAATATGAATGCAGTGATGCATAGATTTTCATCAATGTTTTATCCAGGCCCGTCGTTGCGGTGCGGCGGTCGATGATCCGCGCGACGCTTCACCAGCTCCGGATTCTTCGCGTGGTGGCCGAGGAAGGCTCGATCGCGAAGGCCGCGCAGCGGCTTCACCTGACGGCGCCGACGCTGTCGATTCAGCTCAAGCAACTGGCCGACCACCTGGGCCTGCCGCTCTACCACGTTGCCGGCCGGCAGCTGCGGTTGACCGGCGCGGGACGCGACGCGGTGGAAGCGGCCCGCCGGATCGACGATGAACTGAAGCGGCTGGAGCAGCGGCTGGCCGCGCGCGGCGGCATCGAACGCGGCCGGCTGCGGATTGCCGCGGTGTCGACCGCCGAATACCTGGTGCCGCGGCTGCTCGGCCGGTTCCGCGAGGCCCACCCGGGCATCGAGGCCAGCCTGCGCATCCTGCCGCGCGACGGGCTGCTGGCGCGACTGGACCAGGGCCTGGACGATGTCTACCTGATGACCCGGCCGCCGTCGGACCGGGACGTCTCGACCGCGCGGATCGGCGCCAATCCGCTGGTGATGATCGCCGCGCCGGACCACCCGTGGATGACCCGACGCCGGATCGACGCGCGGGACATCGCGCGGGCACGATTCGTGGTGCGCGAAGAAGGCTCGGGCACGCGGCTGTGGATGGCCGAGTGGCTGCAGCGCTTCGGCGTGGAGCTCGAGCCGGCGCTGGAGCTGGGCAGCAACGAGGCGATCAAGCAGGCCGTGCAGGGCGGACACGGGCTGGCGGTGATCTCGCTGCACGCGGTTCGACTGGAGCTGGAGGCCGGGCGGCTGGCCCTGCCCGGCGTGCCGCATTTCCCGGCGCCGGTGAAGTGGCACTGGGTACAGCGCCGCGACACCGTGCCGCCGCCGGCGGCCGAAGCGTTTCGGCGCCACCTCGATCGCGAACTGCCGGCCCTGGACCGGGCGCTGGCCGAGCTGCTGGCGCGGAACCTCGGTCATTCTTCGGTCCAGCGGGCCGGGCTGGGTAATCCTTCCGCCGATCGGGCCGACGTCGGCCAACCGGCCGGCTCGGACTGATTCCCGGGCAGGAGCGGGTCGGGTAGCATGCAGCGAGGCGATCCGGGCGGGCGGCTGTCAACCGCACGGCCACTGGCACGTTGTAGCCCCCATGATCGCCCGCACCATCACGGAGCCGAGCCTGCCCATGCACGACGCGCCCGCGGCCAACGACCCGCCGGAGATCGAGACGCTGGAGGCGTTCCTGGCCGCGGTCCAGCCGCGCGCCGTGGTGATGGCCCGGCTTGCGCTGGGCAGCGAGGACGACGCGCTGGACGCCGTGCAGGACGCGATGATGGCGTTCGTGCGGCGCTACGGCGACCGGCCGGCCGACGAGCGGCGGCCGCTGTTCCACCGGATTCTCGACAATCGCATCACCGACGTGCATCGCACGCGCACGCGCCGCGGCAAGTGGTGGTGGCGACCGGCGCGGAACGACGATCTGCCCGACCCGGTCGACCAGGCCACGGCCGAACCGGCGGTGCTGCCGGGACCGGACGGCCACGCCGAGCATGACCAGTTCGGCCGATCGCTGCAGGCCGCGCTGGCCCGGCTGCCCGACCGCCAGCGGCAGGTGTTCCTGCTGCGCGCCTGGGAACAGCTGGACGTGCGCGAAACGGCCGAGACGCTGGGCGTGTCGCCCGGCTCGGTCAAGACGCATTATTTTCGAGCGCAGGCCCGCCTGCGCGAACTGCTGGAGCACCAACGATGAACGAGCACCACGATTCCGACTGGGACGACCGGATCCGGGGCGCGCTGGACGCCGAGGCCGACGCGGTCGCCCGGCGCCACGGCGACCGGCTGGCCGAGGCCCGCCGCGCGGCGCTGGCCGAGCGAACGGCGTCGTCGGCGCCGTCGCGCTGGACCGTAATGCTGCCGATCGCCGCATCGGTGGCGGTGGTGGCGCTGACCGCCGCGCTGCTGATGCCCGGTGGAGCAACGCCGGAGCCGATGCCGATGACCGACGATCTGGACCTGCTGGCCTCGGAGACCTTCGACCTGGCCACCGACGAACCGGCGTTCTACGCCTGGCTGGCCGACCAGGAGCTCGACGAGGGCCCGGAGCGTTCCGGATGAAGCGCCTGGTGCTGGCAGCAACGCTGATGCTCGTTTCGGCCACCGCCGGTGCGCACGACTGGCAGGACCTCGACGAGGGCCAGCAGGCGCTGCTGGCACCGTGGTCGGAGCGCTGGGACGGGCTCGACGACGCGCAGAAGGAACGGCTGCTGGCCAATGCCGAGGCGTGGCGCGACATGCCCCCCGAGCAGCGCGACGACGTGCGCCGCAGGCTCCAGGCCTGGGACGCGATGACGCCCGAAGAGCGCGAGCGGGTCCGCGCCCGGATGGACCGGCTGCGCAACCTCACCCCCGAGCAGCGTGCGCGGCTGCAGCAGGCCCAGGAACGCCTGCGCAACCTGCCTCCGGAACAGCGCCAGGCGCTTCGCCAGCGTTGGGAGCGCATGAACGGCGGCGAGCGCCGCGCGTTCCTGCAGGGCATGCAGGCCGAGCGCAGCGCCAGCGAGCGTGAATGGCGCGCCCTGCTCGGCGAAGATGAGCGGGCCGCGCTGGCCGGCGTCTGGGAATCGCTGGAGCGGGCCGACCGTCGCCGCCTGATGCGCACCATGCGCGACCTCAGCGACGAGGAGCGCGCCGCGCTGGCTCGCCGGCTGATCGAGGCCGAGCCGGCGGCCCGGGCCGGGATCGTCCGGGGGGACGGGTAAGGGCCGGGAACAAGGCTCCAGGGCTCGGGGAAGGCGGTTCAGGAGTCGAGGACGCGGTTTCAGTTTTGCGGGTTCGGCGCCGGCGCGACCCTTCGCCCGGCAGAGCCGGCCTCCAACAGGCCTTCGATCCGGTGCCGTCGATGAATTCGACTGTGGGAGGGCGGATTCCCGCGCGAACCGGCCGGGCCACCCTTCGCCTGCAAGCAGCCTCCAACAGGCCTTCGATCGGGTGCCGTCGACGAGTTCGACTGTGGGAGGGCGGATTCCCGCGCGAACGGGGTGGGCGCCGGTCGTCAACCGGAACAGGCTCGGCCGCGTTGTTGGTTGCGACGCATGAATGGCGTCCTTTTCCCGAACCGAAGGAGCTTTTCGATGAACCGTTTCCCCCCCCTGATGCTGCTCGCCCTTTCCCTGTTCGCCGTTCCGGCCGTGGCCGCGGTGGACGTCCAGCGTGACGTGACGCTGACCGACTCGTCCGGCGGCACGCTGGTCATCGCCACCCAGGGCGCGCTGGAGATCGGCGGCAGCGAGAGCGAGACCGTCGCACGCTTCACCGACTTCCAGCCCGACGCCGACGGCCGCACGGTCAACGGCGAGATGGTCCGCAGCCGCTACGGCGACGCCGATGCCGTGATCACGACCTACGATGGCCTGATCGAATCCGAGACCATCGACGCCGCCGGCAATCCGCTGATCAACACGCTGCTGCTCGAGAATCTGAGCGTGCGTCGCGCCGGCGAAGGCCCGGAGTTCAGCGGCCAGGTGAGCTGGAACGGCGAGACCCTCGACGCGGCCGAACTGCCGCCCCGCGCGCGCTACGTGCTGCGCCGGGCACTGCGGTTCTTCAAGTACGCCTGAGCGACGATCTCGAAGGTCCGGGCCGGGGCGCCTTCGGGGCCCCGGCTCTTTTCGTTCGGGAGACGGTCGATCGGCAGCCGGGGTTCGACGACTGGAGGGTGCTTGCGCTCGAACCGGCCTGCCGCCCTTCGCCCGGCAGAGCCTGGCCTCCCAAAGGCCTCCCATCTGGCGCCGTCGATGGGTTCGACTGTGGGAGGGTGGATTTCCGGGCGAACGGGACCGGCCACCCTTCGCCTGCAAGCAGCCTCCAACAGGAAACCTTCAGCGCCTCGGCCGAACAGTCTGTT
>Ga0102934_1001529_pt1 | contig 16161 bp, 10 predicted proteins | sample SalPonR2_A_D1_MG_FD_78175 | JGI IMG/M metagenome (GOLD analysis project Ga0102934, IMG submission 78175) | Salt pond soil microbial communities from South San Francisco under conditions of wetland restoration - Salt Pond MetaG R2_A_D1_MG | ecosystem: Environmental > Aquatic > Marine > Intertidal... | reverse complement strand
TGCCGAAGACGGCCGGGTCGGCGTTGTCCAGCGGTTCTCCCTCGATCTCGATGCGGCCGGAGGAAGGTTCGAGAAGCCCCACGAGCATCCGCGCCAGCGTGGACTTGCCGCAGCCGCTTTCGCCGACGATGCCCAGCGTTTCGCCCTTTTGCACCACCAGGTCCACGGGCTGCACGGCCCGCACCAGCGCGCGCGGCGGCCCGAACAGCCGCTTGCCGACCGGGAACGCCTTGGAAAGGCCGGTGAGCTTTAGCGCCTCGGTCATTGCGCGGCCTCCGTTTTCGGGGCTTCGACGGGGTGGATGCAGCGGACGCTGCGCTCGGCCCCGTGCGCCTCGAGCGGGATCGCGCGCGCGCGGCAGGCCTCCGTCACGCGGTGGCAGCGGTCGGCGAAGGCGCAGCCCCGGGGCAGTTGGTCGACCCCCGGCGGCAGGCCCGGGATCGCCTCGAGCCGCCTGCGCCCTGCGCCAAGCTCCGGCACGCAGGCCATCAGCTTGGCCGTGTAGGGATGCGCCGGCGCGTTCAGGATCGCGTCGGTCGGCCCCTTCTCGACGATGCGGCCGGCATACATCACCGCCACCCGGTCGCAGAGCTGCGCCACCACGCCGAAATCATGGGTGATGAACAGGATGGCCAGCCCACGGTCGCGGCGCAGATCGTCCAGAAGCGTCAGGATCTGCGCCTGCACGGTCACGTCGAGCGCGGTCGTGGGCTCGTCGGCGATGATGATCTCGGGGTCGTTCGCGAGCGCCATGGCGATCCCCACGCGCTGTCGCATGCCGCCGGACAGCTCGTGCGGGTAGCTGTCGATACGGTTTTCCGCATTGGGGATGCGCACCTGTTTCAGAAGGTCGATGGCATGCGCCCGGCCTTCGTCGCGGCTGATGCGGCGGTGGCTCGATACCGCCTCGATCAACTGGTCGCCCACTGTGTAGAGCGGGTGCAGCGTCGCCTGAGGGTCCTGGAAGATATAGGCCACGTGGCGGCCGCGCAGGCTGCGCAGGACGTCGTAGGGCGCGCCGACAAGGTCCTCGCCCTTGTAGTGGACCGCGCCCCCGGTGATGACGCCGGGCGGCGAGGCGACGAGGCCCATGATGCTGAGCGCCGTGACCGACTTGCCCGACCCGCTCTCGCCGATGAGGCCCACGCATTCGCCGGGTTTGAGGCTCAGGTCCACGCCGCCCACGGCTTTGTAGACGCGGTCCTTGACGTGGAACTGGGTCTTGAGGTCCCGCACGGCCAGCAGGTCGTCGCCCTCGGCCTGCGGGATTGGGCCGGTGCGGCTGACCATCGTGGCGGGCATGGGCCGGGAAAGCGCGCCGGATTTCAGCCGCGGGTCGAGCGCGTCGCGCACCCCGTCGCCCAGCAGGTTGATGGCCATCACGATCACGAGGATCATCAGGCCCGGCACGATGGAGGTGTGCGGATTGGTGATCAGCGCCGAGCGCGCCTCGCCCAGCATCGAGCCCAGATCGGCGCGCGGCGGCTGGCTGCCGAGGCCCAGAAATGACAGGCCCGCCGTCTCGAGGATCATCCAGCCCACGGTCGTGGACATGGCGATGACGATGACCGGGATGACGTTGGGCAGGACCTCGGTCACGATGATCTTCGCGTCGGACATGCCGGCGAGTTTTGCGGCGTCGACGAATTCCTTGTTGGCGATGCCCACGGTGATCCCGCGGATGTTGCGGGCGAAGAAGGGGATGTTGACGGCGGCCACCGCGATCAGCGCGTTCATCAGGCCGGGACCCAGCGCCGCGACGATGGCCAGCGCCAGCAGGATGTAGGGAAAGGCCATCAGCATGTCGACGCCGCGCATGATGACGTTGTCCGTGCGCCCGCCATAATAGCCCGCGACGATGCCGATGGCCGCTCCGATCGTGGCCGCGATGACGGCGGCGGCGAAGCCCACGGCGAGGCTGAGCCGCGTGCCCCACATCAGGCGGCTCAGCAGGTCGCGGCCGAGGTGGTCGGTGCCCAAGACCGCGCCCTCGGAAAATGGCGGAAGGAACCGGTTGGGCGTGTCGGTGACGTTGGGCGGCTTCAGCGGCAGGACCGGCGTCAGCAGCGCGAGGATGACGACGATCCCCAGCACGATCAACCCGCCCAGCGCGAGGCGGTTGCGCGCCAGCAGCCGCAGGAAGGCGCTCATGTCTTGATCCTCGGGTCGAGCAGGCTCTGGGCGACATCCACCATGATGTTGAACATCACGTAGCAGGCCGCGACGAAGACGACGCCGCCCTGCACCAGCAGGATATCGCGGCGCAGGATCGCGTCCACCAGCATCCGTCCCACGCCGGGCCACTGGAACACCATCTCGATATAGACGGCGCCCGACAGCACGAAGCCCGCCTGCAGGCCGAGCACCGGGATGATCGAGACCATCGCGGCGCGCAGCGCATGGCCCCAGATCACGCGGCGTTCATGCACGCCCTTGGCCCGCGCGGTGCGGATGAAATCCTGCCGCAGCACCTCCAGCATGGCGGAGCGCGACAGCCGCGCGACGACGCCCGTGGCGACCACGGCGAGCGCCGTCGCGGGCATTGCGAGATGGTCGAGCAGGACCCAGAGCGTCCGGTCCCCAAAGATGGGCCACATGCCCGAGACGGGGAACCACCTCAGGTTCACGGCGAAGACGAGGATCATCATCATGCCAAGGAAGAAGGACGGGATGGAGATGCCCAGCAGAACGACGAAGGTGATCGCCTTGTCGGCAAGACCGTACTGGTTGGCCGCCGAGATGACCCCGGCGGCAATGCCGAACACGGTGCACAGGATGAACGCCGACCCGGCAAGCACCAGCGTTGCGTTGAAACGCTCCGTCACCTCGTCCAGCACCGGGCGGTTCAGCGCGAAGGAGCGCCCGAAATCGCCCTGCAGCATGTTGCCCAGCCAGATGAAATACCGCTGCACCAGCGGTTTATCGAGGCCGAGATCCTCGTTCAGCGCAGCCACGTTTTCCGGCGTCGCGAAGGAGCCGAGGATCGCCGTGGCCGGATCGCCGGGGATCATCGCCATGATGAGGAACACGATGATCGAGATGCCGAGCAGCACGGGCACGGCAGAGACCAGTCGTTTCAGGATGTAGCCAGCCATCAGCCCCCCGGAGCGACGGTTTTCCTTGCGGAAAGCTGCACGGAATTCTCGAGAATTCCGGTCGGCCCCGGGCGCGCGCCCGGGGCCAACAGGTTCAGTTCTTCGCGACGTCGTCCAGCAGAAGGAAGAAGGACGGCTCCAACTCGAAACCTTCCACCCGGTCGTTCGTCACCGCGTTCTGGACCCAGTTTGCCACGAAGACCCAGGGCGCGTCTTCCTGCACGATCGCCTGCATTTCACGGTAGAGTTCCGCGCGGCGGTCCTGGTCGGTGGCCGTGCGGGCCTCTTCGAGAAGCGCGTCGACCTCTGGATTGGAGTAGTAGCCCGAGTTGAACCCGCCCTCGGCCGGCCATGCGGCGGTGCGCAGCGCCAGATACGGCAGGGTGTCGGGGTCGTTGGTCATCCACGCCATCTGGGCGGCGTCGGCCTTGCCCTCGAGCCCGGGGTTCACCTCGCCGAGGAAGGTGTTCCACTCGTAGGTCTCGATCGTCACGTCGAAGCCCACGGCCTCGAGATCCGCCTGCATGGCGGTACCCATGGCGACGGGGTCGAGCATACCGGACCCGCCCTCGGTCACGTAGAAGGTGATCTCGGGGTTCTCCATCCCCGCCTCGGCCAGCAGTGCGCGGGCGCGGTCGGGGTCGTAGGGATAGGGCTCGAGTTCCTCGTTATAGGCCCATGCGAAGGCGGGTGGCGTGGGGCCCGCGGCGACCTCGGCCGTGCCTTCGAGCACGTCGTTGACGATGGCCTCCTTGTTGATCGCGTAGTTCGCGGCCTGCCGGACGCGGACATCGGCGAAGGGACCTTCCAGCGCGTTCAGGATCAGGAACCACACATGGGGGCCGGCCTGTTCATGGATCGTGAAGCTGTCGCCGGAGAACTCGCTGAGCGCCACCGGGGGAACCTCCACCATCACGTCGATCCCGCCTGCCAGCATCTCGGCGACACGGGTGTTGGCGTCGGTGATGGGGCGGAAAATGACCGCCTCGAGCTCGGGCGCGCCGTCCCAGTAGTCGGGATTGGCCTCGACCACCACGGCCTCGTTGGACCGCCACTCCGTGAAGGTGAATGCCCCGGTGCCCGACGGGTTGCGGCCGAAATCCTGACCGTGCTCCATCACCGCCGCGGGCGATACGATCAGCCCCGTGGGATAGGCGAGGTTCGACAGGAACGGCGCGTAGGGTGCGTTGAGCGTGAAGGTCACCTCCATGTCGCCCGTGGCCTCGACGCTTTCGATCGCCGAGAAGAAGAACGACAGCGGGAAGGGGCCGGTGTCGTGGTAGGGGTGATCCTCGTTCAGCATCCGCTCGAAGTTGAAGACCACGGCCTCGGCGTCGAAGGGGCTGCCGTCATGGAAGCTCACGCCGTCACGGAGCGTGAAAGTGTAGACGGTGCCGTCATCGGAAATCGTCCAGTCGGTGGCGAGCGCCGGTTCGACCTCGAGCGTGCCGGAGGCGTAGCGGACCAGCCCGTCATAGACATTCATCAGGATGCGGAAATCGTTGACGGCGGTCACCGCATGGGGGTCGAGCGCCTGCGGTTCCGCGATCTGGCCCACGACCAGCACGCCGGGGGGCGTCTGCGCCTGGGCCGCCAGGCCGCCGAGCGCCAGCGCCGTCGCGGCGGCGGCCGCCACCATCGTGCGCCGTGTGAGGGAGAGCAGCGTCATCGGGTGTCCTCTCTGAAGAAATTTATCATGATGAATTGCAGTGAGACAAATGGTCATGATAAATTCAAGAAAATTGTTTCGCGGATCCGCCATGACCTTTTCGCTTCTTGCCCGTGATGAAAAAACAGGCGCTCTGGTTGCCGCTGCGGCGACCGGATCGCTCTGCGTCGGGGGCTGGGTGATTCGTGGCGCGCTCGGTGCCGGGCTGGTCGCGTCACAGGGCACGGCGCCCTCCACGCTGTGGCGGGACGAGGTGCTGGCCCGCATGCAGGGCGGCGAGAGCGCGGAAGCGGCGGTGAAGGCCGTGACGCGCGCCGATCCGAAAAGGGGGCACCGGCAGCTTTCCGCGCTCGGCCTTCGGGGGGCGGGGGCAGGCTTCACCGGCGCGGACTCGGTGAGCGTGGCCGACACGCTTGCCTGGAAGAGTGGCGTCTGCGCGGGGAACATGCTGTCCAACGCAAACGTCCTTCCGGCGATGCGGGAGGCGTGGCAGGCAGAGGACGCCGATCCGGCCGAGCGCGCACTGACCGTCCTGAGATCTGCGGAGCGAGCGGGGGGCGATGCGCGGGGCCTGAAGTCCGCAGCGATGCTGGTGCTGCGCCCGGATGCGCCGCCGCTCGATCTGCGGGTGGACTTGAGCGAGACGCCGCTGGATGATCTCGGGCACCTTCTGAGGGCCGCGCGGTCGTCGCCCTATGCGGACTGGCTGGGGGTCGTGCCGGTGGCCGAGGACCCGCACCGGGGGCCGGAGACCGACCCGCACCCTGAACAGGCGATCCTCAATGGGCTGACATGAAGCGGCGCATCACTTGGGCCTCCTGCCGCTGCATCATTTCCTCGGCACCTTCCATGTGAGAGCGCATGATGGCTCGCGCGCCTTCCGCGTCACCGCGTTCCAGGGCATCGACAAGGTCGATCTGGTGGCTGCGCCCCCGCGCCCAGAGCTCTTCGTTATGGGGTTCGTAGAGGCGCCGGTAGACGGTCAGGTCGGCCAGCATCCGCGCCATGAAGGACACGCAGAAGGCCAGCAGAGGGTTGCCTGCATAGCCCGCGAGACGCTCGTGAAATGTCAGCGAGGTCACGTGCTGTTCGCGCTCTTCCTCGGGCGAGGCCGCGGGCCGGTCGTAGCGCGTCGCGATCTCGCGCAGCTCGGCCAGCTGGTCCGCGGTCAGGCGACCGGCGAGGCCCGCGGCAAGCTCGGGCTCCAGCAGCTTTCGCAACTGGTAGATGTCGCTTATCGAGAGTTGCTGAAAGTAGAAGTAGTTGGCCAGCAACGCCTTGGCCCGTTCCGCCGTGACCTCGCCCACGAAGCTGCCGCCACCCGGCCCGGTGCGCGTTACGATCAGGCCCTGCGCCTCGAGGATGCGCATCGCCTCGCGGACCGTGCCCTTGGAGACACCGAACTGGGTGATCATCTCGGTCTCGCTGGGCAGGCGCGCCCCGGACTTCAGGTCACGCTCCACCACCCAGTCCTTGATGCGGTCGGCGACCTGCACGGGCCGGGATCGGCGCAGCGTCTGGGGGGTGGTGCTAGCGTCCGGCATGAGGCTCCCTGTATTTATCATGATCGTTATGGCGAGCTGGCGCGCACGGGTCTAGGGAGAAGCGTCGTTCCGCTGATCTGCAGGGGAGCATCGAGCAATGCGCGCAGGCCGTTCGGCCGGCGCGGGGCGTCGGGTGCGGCAACACCTTGGGGACATGGCCGTGCCGGGTCAGATGAGCATGAGTTCGCGGCTGATGATCGCCGCATGCGCTCGGTTGCGCGCACCGAGTTTGCGGCACAAGTTGCGCATATGCATCTTCACCGTCACGTCTGTGACCGAAAGGTCTCGTGCAATCTCCTTGTTGGTCATTCCGTCCGCGGCGAGCCGAAGGATGTGCAATTCGCGATCGGTCAGGTTCTCGCGGTCTTTCGAAGACGCGGTTGGCGCGCCGTTCGCCTCGGGCTTCAAGGGAATGAAGGTCTGGCCTGACTGGATCAGTTGCAACGCACTGTCTAGAGAGCGCAGGGGCATGTCCTTGGGAATGTACCCACGCACGCCGAGCGACACGCAATCGGACAGGAAGCGCGAATCCACGCTGCCGGTGAAAAGAACCACGTTGGCACCTTCGGCCGCGTCGATCACCGACTTGACCGAGTTGAGCCCGGCCATACCCGGCATCTTCAGGTCAAGCATGACGATGTCGAAAGACGATGCCGCAAGGTCAGCCAGAAGGGCAGGCAGTGTTTCGACCAGCGTCACGGTGTACGCATTCGTGGTCGTCAGCGCCGCCTCGACCGCTTGACCAAGAAGGAGATGATCGTCAGCTATTATCAACTTCATGATATGCGGTGTCTCCGTATTTCGTTCGACTGCGCCGAAAAATCAGCAGGGTCGGCACCCTCCGCCGTAAACCGAGAGAAGTGCCGTGCCCGTCTGCAAAAAGCGCGCGCGTCGTGTATCGGATATATTTCTGGCATTGAGAAGGAACAGAGCCGTCATTTGCGGGGCAGGCATCCCTCAAAACGCATGAATTATCGAAAGATATGCGTTCCATACCTTTGACACGTTTTCCCGGCATAAGATGCATGAGAGATAGCAGAACCATGACACATAGCAGTTACACGACCCGCAGAGCGTTCCTGATTGCGACCGCGGCAGTTGGCGGCCTGATCCTTCGGGGCACGCCGACGGTGGCGCAGCAGGCAGAACAATCTGCCGACACGATCCTGAGCGTTGTGCCAGCGCCCGGTGCTGCGCAGGTGTATTTCTCCGATGCCGACCTTGCGGAAATGCCGGCCGTCACATTCGAGACGAGCACGATCTGGACCGAGGGTATCCAGGAATTCTCGGGGCCTTCGCTTGCGGGTGTCCTTGAGGCGGCGGGCATGTCGGACAGCGTGCGCGAGATCCAGTTGACCGCCCTGAACGATTACGCTGTCAGGATGGACATGGCGCAGGTCGAGTCAGCCGCGCCGATCGTGGCAAATCGCATCAACGGCGCGCCGTTCAGCGTTCGGGAAAAAGGCCCGCTTTGGGTGGTGTTCCCCTACGACTCCGCGCCGCGATACAGGGCTGAATCAATCTTTGCCGTCAGCGTCTGGCAACTTCGGCACATCGAGGCTCTCTGACCCGTGGCGGAGCGCAGCGGTGCCAGCACGGATGCCGACTGGCGGCCTCATGCAATGGCCTACTTGCTGGTGGTGCTGCTTGTGTTCAGCCTTGTCGCGCTGGCGTTCAGCGCATGGCGGTTCGAGCGAAACCTAGTTGAGGTGCGCGAGGCCGAGGGCGACAACCGGGCTTGGAATGTCTCGCAGCTTGAAGTGGATTACCAAGATTTCCTGATCGCGATCCAGGATGCCCGCGAGGCCATTTCGACTGCCGACCCGGCGCTCGTCGCGCAGGCGGATAGGGTGATCCGGCTTGAATTCGACATCTTCTACAGCCGAATATCGGCATTCAACGCAACGCTGGACCATGCCGACATCGACTCGGCCTTCGTGAACAAGCTTGATACCTTGCTTGACTTCCGTGACACGGTCGCCGGTCGGATAGATGCCATGCCACCCGGCGACCCCGCGGCCCTCGAGGAGGTCTACATGGCGGTTTCGGCGCTGGAGTCCGATATCCGCTACCTGACGGTCAGGACGCTCCAGGCCCTTGTCTCGCGTGCCGAAATCGCCCGTCTCGAGGAAAAGCGTCTGCTGCGGTCCTTCCTCGAGCAATCCGTATTCCTGTTGCTGCTGACGCTGGTTGCCGCAAGCCTCGCGCTGCGCCTCGTCGGCCTGATCCGCAAGCAGGCGCGGGACACGCTGCGTGCTCAAGCCTTGATCAACAAGGCCTTCGAGGGCGCGCAGGAGGGCGTTCTGGTCTGCGATGCGGAAGGCCGCATCCTTTTGAGCAATCCGACGGCGCGTGAGATCTTCTGCCGCTCCGCAGGCGAACTTGAGGGGCGGGCCCTTTCGGACACGGTTGTGCCGCCGAACCGTATTCGACGGTTCCGGCTGGGGATGGAGGCCCTGCTGAGCCAGGCATCGGGGGTAGGCAGCGCGGGTCTGGGTCCGGTGCAGTTCGAGGGGCTGCGCGCCGACGGTACCGTGTTCAAGGCGTCCGTTGCATTGCGCGCCGAGAATACGTCGGACAGTGACCTACGCATCTTCGTTTTCGTCCGCGACATCACCGAGACGATCGAGTTCGAGTCGCGTTTGCGCGTGGCGTTGCGCGAAGCGCGCGAGCATTCCGCCGCGAAGGGACGGTTCCTCGCCACCATGAGTCACGAGATGCGGACGCCGCTGCATGGCGTCGTGGCGTCTCTCGATCTGTTGCGAACCGACGATCTGGATGTCGGGGCCTCGTCGCTGCTTGCCACGGCCAGAAGTTGCAGCGAGCGGGCACTGGCCCAGATCGATTACGCGCTCGACGCGATCCGCAATGAAAACGACGGCGAGCCACCGTCGCGCTTTGATCCGGTGGCGATCGTCCGCTCGATCGTCACCGAGATGGAGCCCCTCGCACGCATCAAGGACAACGAAATCACGCTGGACGTCAGAGGCTTCGATGATCGCACCACGCTTGTCGGTCAGCCGAAGGCCTATGCGCGCGCTGTGTTCAACCTTGTCGGCAATGCCGTGAAATTCACGTCCGAAGGGCGCATTTCGATCCGGCTCGATATCCGTGCCGGCACGGGCGACCGGCAGCGCGCGCTATCGACCGAGGTTCGCGACACCGGTCCGGGAATAGCGAAAAAGGACTGGGACCGGATCTTCGCGCCCTTCGAGCAGAGCGAGGCGACCGGTCAGACAGTCGCCAACCCGGGTTTCGGCCTTGGGCTGGCCATCGTGAAACAGGACGTCGCCCGAATGCGTGGACATATCACTGTCGACAGCGCGCCGGGCGAAGGGGCGCGCCTTTGCTTCAAGATCCCGCTGATCGCCGATGAGAAGGCGCTGCCGGATCGGTCCGACTCGCAAGATAAGGCCGCAGACGCCGTCTTGGCCGGGTCGCCTTTGCTTTCCGGCGCGTCCACCGCGCTCGTCGTGGATGACAATGCGGTCAACTGTGCCTTGGTTGCGCGAATGCTCGAACAACTCGGCTTCGCCACGCAGTGCTGCCATGCGGGTGCCGACGCCGTCGATATCGCCCGGGCGCGATCCTTTGATCTGATCTTGATGGATCAGCGCATGCCCGGGATGGACGGGGTCGAGGCGACCGACCTGATCCGAAGTGGCGGAGCGTCGCGTGGCGCCGTGATAGTGGGCATCACGGCGCAGGTCGATTTTGCGGCCTCCGACGCGTTCCGGACTTCGGGCATGACATCCGTGCTGACCAAACCGTTCGGCAAATCCGAGCTTGAAAGGCACCTCAACGGCCATGGAGGCGGGTCAGTAGGGGCGGCACCCGCGCCGGCCGATGGGGGCACGGAGACAGAACAGGCGCGTCATCACATCCGGCAGACCCTTCGCGAAGCACTGGAACTGATCGGCGAAAAGGTCGGCCTCGCGCTTGCATCGGACATCTGCGCGGGAGCCCGTGCGGCCATCGATGCAGCGCAGGGCGAGGATCCGGCGACGGCTGAAAAAGCCCATTCTGCGGCGGGTTCCGCCCTGATGATGGGGTTCACGGATCTCGGACGACTCCTGCAGAGGCTCGAACGTCTTGCGGAGCCGGCCGATTGGGGCGAGCGCGAGGATGTCGCGCCGCTCTTGACGGCGTTGGTTCGCGAAGTCGGGCATGTCGAGTTTGCGCTGGAGGCGTTCCAGCCGGCAGGAGACCACGGGGCGTCCCGAGGGACCGAGCAGCTAGAACCAACCGCCTCTGGCTGACCTGCAGCTTGCGGTTCTTCTGCGGAGGTCGCGCTCCGCCCTCGGTATCAAAAGATCAGCCACTCATCCTCTTAGCGCCGCATCAAACTTCTGAGTGTTTGCGGCGTGCGCCCTGCGTCCTGCATTACTGACACATCGACAACTCCAGTCGCGGAAAGGTGGCATGACAATGTTGAGACGACTTGTTGGCATGCTCGCGAGGGATAGGGGACAACGCTTCGAACGCGCGGTGGCCTTCGCGTCGGGCGGCAGCGTGCCTTTCGGTCTTCAGGCACCTGCGCCCGGACTTTCCTTCGAGAATGACCACACGCGCAGATGCAGCGACAGACCGGTCGGCACTCGCAACTCAGGCCTGGCACCAGACGGCATCAAGCATCTTCTCGGGCCAAATGTCGCCGAACGTCGCGCCGTCATCCTCGCGCCGGACGGGTCCGTCATTCGCCGCCATGCCGGGTCGTTCACGGATGCGACCACAGAAGGCGCGGTTTGGGAGTGCCCTTCGAACGTTCGGACGGTGTTTGGCCATCAGGGTGCGCATGACGCGATCCTGATCGTCGATCTGGCCGTTTTTGCCACCCTTGCTGCGGCCGTCGAATGGCTGCACGCCTTCAGGTACGATTTCCCGGAGGTCGTGGTCATTGCAGGCTTCGAGCAGTTTGCCGGGCATGACATGTCCTGTGAGCGCTTCCTGATGGCCGACGCAAGCGTGAAACTGCCTGTCTCGCGCACGGCCCTCGCCTTGGCGGTCAGCGCGGCGATGACAAATCATGCGTTCACGATGCCGCTAAGGCGATTGTAAACGCCACACCGAACCCGCGTCGCCCCTCGCCTCTGACGCGGACCCCGCCTGACACTGGACAAACCAATGCGGTGGGAAAAGCCAGGATGCCTCGGCATCCTGGCTCTTTTTTGTGTGCTTGCACGATTCCAGTCATATCCAGAGCGGTCGCAGATTTTATCAAAAGTCCCGGATATGCGCTCAAAAGATATGAATTCTTTTCCGTGAACACCTTTTCATCGAGTCTCAATTGTCATAACCCTCGACCAGGCACTGCGACGCAGGCCAGTTTAGCCAGCAGACTTTGACCCGAGTTGCGAGGCGGGGCCACGGCGCTTTTGCGCCGTGGCCTTTTCATTTCTATATGACAGAAATTTTATTTCTTCTTTGGTCGGCCATACGCCGAAATAAGCTTATTCCCCTCCGACGCGTCGTTCACTTCAACGAAAGATACAAATCGACAGACTTCCGACAATGATAGAGGCCACGGTGCCGCCTTTTTCCGCCACGATTTTCCGACTCGAAGCGTTCGGCCCAGCCGTCGTTACAAGACCACAGGAAAGGAAGATGGATGGATCACGTCAAAGCATTTCTGGCCGATGAGTCGGGGGCGATCACAGTGGATTGGATCGTGCTGACCGCCAGTTGCGTGGCTCTTGGATGGTTGGCGGTGGCGCTTTTCTCCGGCAGCGCAGGCGACCTTGCGGAAGAAGTTAACCTACTGATGTCAAATTATGAAGTTGATCATGAGTTCGACGCCGCCGAGCACGTTGAGAGACAAACGACAGAATGATCGGGCAACAAAGCGCGTCAACTGTCCGTGCGCGAACCAGGCAGTTTTCCACAAGAGTATCGTACGCGGGCGCATTCCGCCGTCCGTGACGCCGCGACCCGGATAGGCCGGGGCGTACAAGCCGCAAGGACGCGTCGTTAGACGGATCTTGCGGCGCACAGGTTGAATACCTGCACCGGTCGCATCGCATGCTTCGGACCGGCATTAGACCTTGGTCGAAGAAATTCTTTGACCAAGGTCCCGCATTTCGTTGGCCTTTTTGACTCCTATTCCGTCTCGGAACCCGTACGACGGCTCCAGACAATTTCGTGTTCGAAAAAAGGCAAAAAAATGGTTTTCGTGAATACAAACGATCTCAAGCACATCCTTGATCAGATTTTTATCGCCGAACAGCATGCTGCCGGTACGCCTCTCACAGAGCTCGTGGCCGATCCGCTGCTCCCCCACGGACTGCGTCTCGTTGACGGGACGATGAATAATCTCACGGAAAATCGCGAAACCTGGGGCGCCGCCGACAAGGTCATGCCCAGGCTGCTGGAGTCGACCTACATCACGCAGCCCGCGACGGCGCATCTCGCCGACTTCAACCCGCGCGCGCCAGAAGATGGCCCGACTTCCTACACGCAGACCTCGGGGTCCGTTTATGACGCCGAGCCGCGGATCATCTCGAACCTGATCGCGGACCAGACGCTTGGCAATCCTGCGGCCGTCGCGGCGGCCCTCAGCCATGCGGGCCTGACCGGGTCGGCCATGCTGACCGCCGCCAACGAAATCGTGCAGGCGCATCAGCGGGTCCTCGATACGCAGGCTGCCGCAGGCAACGTCGATCAGGCGCTCGAGCTTCAGCGTCAGCAGGTTCAGGCGCTCGTGGATGCGACGCAGGCCGAGCTGAACGCCGCAAAGGGCGATGTGGCCGCCAAGACGACGGCACGTGACGACGCCGACATCGCTGTAAACGAGGCGCAATCCGCGCTCGACGCGACGACGGCGGCCCTCAGCGAAATGCAGGGTCAGGGGCAGGTCGGTGCGGCGCAGCAGGCGCTGGCCGCTGCACAAGAGACCCTCGCGCAGGCCGAGGCCGAGCTGAGCACGGCCCGCGCCGACCTCGATGGGGCCCGGACGACCGCAGGGGAGATCGAAACGCAACGCGGTGCCAAGCAGCAGGAATTGAACGACCTCAAGAGCCAGAAAACGACGGCTGATCAAACGCTTGCCGATGCGCAGACGCTGCTTGAACAGGCTCAGGCACAACTGGCGCTCGAGGCGGACTCCTCGGCCGAGGTGACCGAAGCCGAGACGGCGGTTTCCAATGCGGAGACCGCCGTTAGCGACGCGCAGGCTGATGTGGACGCGCTCGATGCCCAGATTCTGACGGCACAGGCGGAACTCGATGACCTGAACGCACAACTCAAGACGGCCCAAGATGCCGTAACGGCCGCAGAAGGCCGAGTTGCGTCGGCCGAGGCACTGGCACTGGAAACGCAGGGTGCGCGCGATGCCGCCCAGTCGGCCTTCGACCGGGAGGTGGGCGAACTCAGCACCGCACAGACCGACTTCCTCAGCGCGCTGACAACCTGGCTGGCGGGGGGATCGCTTGCGGAATTCTCCGTCGCGTCGGCCGCCTTCTCGCAGGCGCGTGACGAATGGCGCTCTGCCGAAACGGCCCTGAATAGCGCCGTTGCCGCTGACGACAACGCCGATCAGGCGGTCGCGGACGAACAGGCGGCACTGGATACCGCGCGCGAGCAAGTCACGACGCTGACCGGGCAACGGGATGCAGCGCAGGGCACGCGCGATGGACTGAACACCCAACTTACGGAGGCGAACACCGTCCTGTCTCAGGCGCAAACCTCGCTCGAGACTGCCCAACAGCAGTTGCAGACGGCGGAACAGGACAACCAAGCGTATATCGAGGCACGGAACGCGGTCGATCAGGCTCAGGCCGATGTCGATGACGCCCAGGCAGTTGTCGACGGACTTGTGACGTCCATCGCTGTGGCCGAAGGCGAAATTGCGGCACTCGAAGAGAGTCTCGCTTCAGCGAATGTGGCGATCCTGACCCACGAAGGTGTCGAAACTACGGCCTCTGATGCCGTGACCACCGCCGAGGGTGACGTTGCCACGGCAAAGCAGGGCTTGGCCGCGGCCCAGCTTGCGGACATGACGATCCTCGACCAGATGGGCCTGATTGCCGATGCAACGATCGCGCTGCAGGGTGCGACGCTGACCGCCGAGCAGGCTGCACTGGACCTCTCTGCGGCCGAGGGCATCGAGGCGGAAAAGCAGGCCGCGTTCGACCAGGCATCCGCCGGTCTCGAGGCACTCAACGCGCCCGGTGCGGCCGAGGCGGCGCTTGCGGCGGCGCAGGAGATCGCGGTCGAGGCACAGACAGCGCTCGATACATTGCTGACCGACCAGGGCATCGAGATGGACGGCAACAATCTTCTGCTGCCCGACGTGGCCCCGGACGAAGGCCTTTCCGCGCCTTACAACTCCTGGATGACCCTTTTCGGCCAGTTCTTCGACCATGGTCTTGACCTGATCAGCAAGGGCGGCAGCGGCACAGTCTTCATCCCGCTCCAGCCCGATGATCCGCTCTACGATCCGGCCTCGCCCACCAACTTCATGGTCTTGAGCCGGACGACGAACCAGCCCGGCCCGGACGGCATCCTCGGCACCGAGGACGATATCCGCGAGCACGCCAACAAGACGACGCCGTGGGTCGATCAGAACCAGACCTACACCTCCCACCCCTCGCACCAGGTCTTCCTCCGCGAGTACGACATGAATGCCGACGGTCAGCCCGTGTCCAACGGCTACATGCTGCATGGTCAGACCGGCGGCATGTCGACCTGGGGTGACGTGAAGGCGCAGGCGGCCGAGAAGCTGGGCATCCGGCTGAACGACAGCGACGTGCTGGACGGTCCGCTGCTGGCGACGGACGACTATGGCAACTTCATCCCGGGTCTGAATGGTCTGCCGCAACTCGTGGTTCCGAACCCGGACTTCGTCGAAGGCGGAACCGAGGAGCCGTTTACCCTGATCGAAGGCAATCTCGCCGAGCCGGTCGATGCCTCCCAGGCCGTGCGCAACGGCCACGCCTTCCTCGAGGATATCTCGCATACCGCCGTGCCGGGCACCTTCACGGACCGGATCACCAACGAGACCTTCGACAAGGCGCCCGACGCCGACACCGAGACAGGCAACGCGATCCCGTCCAACCAGTTCGGTCAGAAGGAGACCTACGACAACGAACTGCTGGACCGCCACTTCATCGCCGGCGATGGCCGCGCCAATGAAAACTTCGGCCTGACCGCCGTGCACCACGTGTTCCACTCCGAGCACAACCGGCAGGTCGCGGAGATGAAGCAGACCATCATCGACAGCGGGGAACTGGCCTTCGTCAACGAGTGGCTTGCCACTCCGATCACCGAGGCCGACCTGGCAACGGCGACGCCCGAAACGCTCGACTGGAACGGAGGACGCCTGTTCCAGGCGGCGAAGTTCACCACCGAGATGCAGTATCAGCACCTCGCCTTCGAGGAATTCGGACGCAAGGTGCAGCCCTCCATCGCGGCATTCACCGTGAACAGCTCGAGCGAGATCGACGGGGCCATCTTCGCCGAATTCGCCCACGTGGTTTACCGCTTCGGCCATTCGATGCTGACCGAGAACGTCCACACGATGGACCCCAATGGCGTGAACACGCAGAACGGGCTGATCGAGGCGTTCCTCAACCCCGTCGCATACGACAACGACATGACGCTCACCTCCGAACAGGCGGCAGGGGCTGTCGCGCGGGGCATGTCGCGCGAAACAGGCGCCAATATCGACGAGTTCGTGACCAGCGCGCTGCGTGACAACCTCGTGGGTCTTCCGCTCGACCTCGCCGCTCTGAACATCGCGCGGGGCCGTGACACGGGTGTGCCCTCTCTCAACGCCGCGCGGGAGCAGTTCTACAACGCGACGGGAAGCGAGTTTCTCAAGCCCTATGAGAACTGGGCCGAGTATGCCGCGAACCTC
>Ga0102934_1001528_pt1 | contig 16168 bp, 11 predicted proteins | sample SalPonR2_A_D1_MG_FD_78175 | JGI IMG/M metagenome (GOLD analysis project Ga0102934, IMG submission 78175) | Salt pond soil microbial communities from South San Francisco under conditions of wetland restoration - Salt Pond MetaG R2_A_D1_MG | ecosystem: Environmental > Aquatic > Marine > Intertidal... | reverse complement strand
GGCTTGAACAGAAGTTTGTTGGACTGGTAAAACGAGAGGGGAAGACAAAGGCCTATCCGATCAATAAGGTGAGCGGTGCGATTACCTTGCTTTCACAGGCGGACGGATTTGTCCAGATTCCTGAGGGGGTAACCTATCTTCAGCGGAACGAAGAAGTGAATGTAAGTTTGCTCTCCCAGGAACCTTCAACACCCGAGTTGCTCGTAATCGGTAGTAATTGCAAAGGTGTGCACCAGTTGATTAATCATTTTGACTTCCAGGTGAGATATCTGAGTAGAGGTTCTATGGGCGGCATCAGGGCCATTGAAAATTTGGTGGCCGACGTGGCCGGAATTCACATCTGGACTCCCCAGGGCTATAACGTTCCATTTTTGAGGGAAAGAGAAATCGATGATGTTATTCTGTTAAGAGGGTATACAAGAGAGCAAGGTCTGATTCTACCCCCTGATAATCCCAGGTCGGTTAGCTCGATGAGGGATTTAATCGAAAAAGACCTGACTATGGTAAATCGTACTGGTGGGTCGGGCACGCGAATTTTGTTTGATAACAAGTTGGAAGAAGTCGCTGGAGGACTTGGTCTCGACTTTACCGAGGTGACTGAATCCTTGGCAGGTTATGAGGTCGAGTTAAGTACTCATAGTGCAGTTGCGACTGCTGTCAGTAGCGGCAAAGCGGATGTGGGTATGGGTATCAAGACGGTAGCAGCGGGTATGGGACTTGGTTTTGTTAAGCTTCAGGAAGAGAGATTTGATTTATTGTGTCAGAAAAGTTTTTTGAAGAGCCTCTACGGGGATAGGCTTCAAGAAACCTTAAAAAGCTCCGAGTTCCAGCGTGATCTACAAAAGTTGCCCGGATTAATACCGGGTAAAGATATGGGCAAAGTTATCTATTCTACTTGATTCAACCATTGAAAATATCTATAGCAATTTTATGTGGAGGTAAGTCATCCAGGTTTGAGGGAGATAAAACAAAAACTATCTTCCGGACCAAACCTCTATACCGTGTTATCTGGGATAGATTGAAGCCCAAATCGAATGAAATCTTTCTTCAGGTGAGATCAGAAGAAGAGTACAATCTCCCTGCTAAGAAAGATGTACTTGACGTGGAGGCCCCATTGGGGGGTATTTATTCCGCTCTGGTTAATTCGAGCTGTGCCTGGGTGTTTGTCTCTGCTTGTGATCTACCGTTAATTGACCCCAGTATCGTTGAAATATTAGCCAACGCAGTCTCCACTGACACCACGGGAGTCGTGCCTCGGTGGAGGACAGGATATCATGAGCCATTGGTGGCACTTTATCACGTATCACTCATTCCGGTTATCGAAGAGGTTTTGAACCAGGACATTTACAAGATAACTGAATTGATTGACCTATCTGCTGACATAAAGTCCGTTATCATAGACGACTTGATTGAAGAAGGAAAAATTTCCAGCCAGTGTTTTTACAACGTGAATACAAAGAGAGATCTGAAAGAGCTGGAGTTACGCTAGATTACATAGCTTTAACCTCACACTGGGAAAGCCATGGGCTCAATCCCCTGGACCCTCTTTAACTAAATACGATACTTCGTAATCGAAGAAAAGTTCGGTTATTTTTTTAATCGGCTTTTCTGATCTTCACGGCTGCAACCTTTAACTCAGGAATCTTTGCAACTGGGTCCAGCACGCTGTTTGTCAATTTATTGGCCGCTGCTTCCGCAAAGTGAAATGGGATAAATACTGTTTCTGAGGGCACTCTATCCGTTACTTTTGCTTTTATAGTGATTTGCCCTCTTCTGGAAGTCACCTCTAATTTATCTCCTGAATCTATATCCATTGATTCGGCATCGGCCGGGTTAATTTCCACGTAGGGTTCGGGCACCATTTCGTTCAACCCGTAAGATCTACCCGTCATCGATCTAGTGTGGAAGTGATAGTAGGTTCTTCCCGTAGTCAGGGTAAATGGGTAATCATCGTCAGGAGTTTCCATAGGGGCTCGATAACTAAGAGCGTGGAATTTACCTAGACCTCGGGAGAATTCTCCTTCGTGCAAGAACTTAGTGCCAGTGCAGTCACCTGTGACACAGGGCCACTGTAAACCCTGCTTGTCGTCAATTCTTTCTGCGGTAATGCCTGTATATATAGGTGTGACCTCTGCTATTTCGTCTGTTATTTGCTCAGCTGAGCTGTAGTTCAAAGGATAACCCATTTTAGTACTCAGTTCTGAAATGATTTGCCAGTCGGGCTTTGAGTCACCTACGGGATCTATTGCCTGGTCAAACTTCTGGACGCGTCGCTCGGTGTTAGTGAATGAACCCGTGGTTTCAAGGAAACTAGACGCCGGCAGTACTACGTCTGCTAATTCAGCTGTTTCTGTCATGAAGATATCTTGAACCACCAAGAAGTTAAGATTGTTTAAGCAGTCCTCCACATGGCCAAGATCAGGGTCACTAACCATGGGATTTTCACCCATGATGTACATGCCTTTTACGTTTCCTTTTCCAGCTTCGTTTACAATTTCGACGACGGTTAAGCCTGGATCAGGTGATAGTTGTTTCTCCCAGAGTTTTTCGAATTTCTTTTGGTTTTCCTTTACCTCGACGTTTTGATAGCCGGAATATACGTTGGGTAACGCTCCTAAATCGCAGGCACCCTGTACGTTGTTCTGACCGCGAAGGGGATTCACTCCAGTGGACTCTTTACCCACGTTGCCAGTTATCATGGCTAGATTTGCTGCAGCTAATACGTTATCTGTGCCATGACTATGTTGAGTGATACCCATTGCAAACAAAATAGAAGCCCTATCTGCATTTGCATATATCCTGGCGGCTTTCCTGAGTTTTTCTTTCTTGATGCCGGTGATTTCTTCAACTCTCTCCGGTGGATAATCGAGGGCGGACTTCTTCATTTCTTCGAACTCTTCGGTTCTTGACTCTACGAAATCCTTGTCCCATAAGTTCTCCTCTAGAATAATATTTATCAATCCCATCATCCAGGCGACGTCGGTACCAGAATTTTGCCTGAGATGAAGGCACTCGTTTTCTTTAACCAGGTCTATTTCTCGGGGATCGGCTACTATAAGGTTTGCGCCGTTTTCGACGGCTTTTACTACCTCGAGACCAATTATTGGATGGGATTCCGTCGTATTTGAGCCAGTTACCAGTATAGTATCTGCGTTTTTGATCTCCGCAATAGAATTGGTCATGGCACCACTACCGAATGCTCTAACAAGCCCGGCTACCGTGGAGGCGTGGCATAATCTGGCGCAGTGGTCGACATTATTTGTGCCAATAGCGGCTCGCATAAACTTCTGGAACAGGAAGTTTTCTTCATTTGTGCATGTGGCAGAGGATAATCCGGCGATTGAGTCGCTTCCTGAACTTTCTTTAATGTCTGTCAATTTGTTGCTTACCAGATCCAGGGCTTCGTTCCAGGTTGCTTCGGTAAAATCCCCATCTTTTTTAACCAGCGGAGTCTTTAGCCTATCTTCACGATTTACAAAATCAAAACCAAAACGTCCCTTGCTACATATACGGATATCGTTGGCGGGGGCTTCAGGGTCGGGTGATACGTCGACTACTTCATTGTCTCGGGTATAAACGTTCATTCGACACCCTATCCCGCAATAGGTACATATGGTTGAGTGCTTTTCGAGGTCGGAAGGATCGCCTTTCTTGATACGCATCTTGGAAGTGAGTGCCCCCGTCGGACAAGAATCCACACATTGACCACAGAACTGGCAAGTTCCTTCGGTTAGCGACCTGTCCATGGGTGGAGAAATCTTGGTTTCAAATCCCCTGCCGACGAAGTCTATGGCGGATCTCCCTCGTATTTCTTCACATGCTCTCACGCATCGTCCGCAAAGTATGCACTTATCGTGGTCGAGTTCAAAGAAAGGATTGTCTTCAATTTTATCGTGTTCTCGCTTTTCGCCTGTGAAGTAATCTAGATCTACGTCGTATTCTTTAAGCAACTTTGCAAATTCGCATCTGGCTTCATCCCTATCGCAGTCAACGATTTCGTTGTTATTTGATACAAGTAGCTCTAAGTTTAGCTTTCTTGCTTTTCGAATCCGCTGGTTCTCGGTTTCAACCACCATGCCGTCTTCTGCAGGTCGCGTGCAGGAAGTGGTTAATTCATTGTTTTCCATTAATTCCACAAGGCACATTCGACAAGCTCCGGTGGGCTCTAACTGATCCATATGACAGAGTGTCGGTATCTCTATACCGTTTTGTTTTGCAACTTCCAGGATTGTATCCCCTTGGTTTCCCCTTACAGTTTTCCCATCTATCTCGAGTTCGATAATGTTAGTTTGTGTTGAGTTCTGCATTGTTCCTCCTAAGTAGTGTTTTGCAAGTCATCACCAAAATTAGGTAAAACATACTCCGGCGGGACATTCTCCTTTTAGATGAGCTTCGTATTCGTCCCTGAAATATCTAAGTGTCGACAGCACCGGATTGGGGGCTGTTTGGCCCAGCCCACACAATGATGCCTCTTTAATGTAGTGGCATAACTCTTCTAGCTTATCGATATCTGAGCTTGTTCCCTCGCCGTTGGTTAATCGCTCCAGTATTTCGAGCATGCGTTTAGTTCCGTCCCTACATGGTGTGCACTTGCCACAGGATTCGTCCTGAACAAAATTCAAAAAGAACCGGGCGACTTCAACTAGACACGTATTGTTATCGATAACTATCATCCCTCCGGATCCCATGATTGATCCTGCTTTTTGGAGGGTTTCATAATCAACAGGGATATCAAATTTGTCGCTTGGAATGACACCGCCGGAAGGCCCACCCGTCTGAACTGCCTTTATTGAACCGGGCTCAGCGCCACCAATGTTGTAAACTATTTCCGAAATAGTGGTTCCCATTGGTACCTCAACCAGTCCCGTATTTTCAATGTCCCCAGTCAAGGAGAAAACCTTTGTACCTTTGCTCTTTTCGGTTCCAATAGATGAAAACCAGTCGGACCCGTAGTGCATAATTTTGGGTACGTTAGCCCATGTTTCCACGTTGTTGATATTGGTCGGTTTTCCCCACAACCCGGATTGTGCTGGAAATGGTGGTCTTGGTTTAGGCATTCCCCTGTTCGATTCTATGGAGGCAATTAAGGCAGTTTCCTCTCCACACACAAAAGCGCCGGCTCCTTTCTTGATCTCCAGGGTAAAGTCGAAATCCTGTTCCATGATGTTCTCCCCGAGTAATCCGGCTTCTTCTGCTTGTTCAATTGCCTTTTCTAGTCTTCTAATCGCAACCGGATATTCGGCTCGGATATAGATATATCCTTTGGAGGCGCCAATAGCGTAAGCACCTATGGTCATTCCTTCTAAAACGGAAAAAGGATCTCCTTCCAGAACGCTTCGGTCCATGTAGGCCCCGGGATCTCCCTCGTCAGCGTTGCAAATTATGTATTTTTGAGCGCCTTCGGATTTTTGGGCAAACTCCCACTTTACACCGGTTGGGAAACCTGCCCCACCTCTCCCACGAAGGCCAGATTGTTTGATATTGTCGATAACCTCAGTGGGTGTAAAGTCAGTTAATACATTCCATAAACCATAATAACCTTCTCTGGCCACGTATTCTTCTAGCTTTTCCGGGTCGATTATCCCGCTATTTCTAAGAACTACCTTTTGCTGATTCTGATAAAAGTCCAGTGATTCAAGAGCTTCGAATTCGGACAGTGCTTCCTCTCCACCATTGGTGCCTTCGCGTTTACCCAAAATTCCATCGGTAAATAGCTTGTTATTTCTTAGGTGATCGGCGATCGTTCCCGCTTCATCGCTTGTTACGTTTTGGTAAACTAATGAATTTCCTTCTGGGTAGGTTACTTCCACCAGTGGCTCTCTAGCGCAGAAACCGAGACAACCAGTCTTTTCAACTAAAATGCTTTCATCTTCTGCCAGGGATTCTTCCAAGGCGTCAAATACCTTGTCTCCACCTGCAGCTTTTCCACACGATGCCAGACCTACTTTGACCTTTGTTTTTTCTGGCTCAAGGGAAGAAACCCCTTGTTCTTTCAGTTTTTTTAGGTCCTGTAATGTACTTATAGGCATTAATATTCCCCCAGTATGTCTACTGCCTTATCGGGTGTGAGGTTTCCATGTATGTCTTCGTCGATCATCATGACGGGTGCCAAGCTGCATGCCCCTAAACATCGGACAGTGGTAAGGGTGAACTTGCCATCTGGTGTGACTTCCCCGGGTGCAATTTGTAACTCGCTTAGTAACGAGTCGTAGATTTCGTTGGCTCCTTTTATGTGACAAGCCGTGCCCTGGCACACTTTTATGGTATGTTCTCCTTGGGGCTCCAGGTAAAATTGTGAGTAAAAGGTTGCTATCCCATAAACCTTGGCCAACGATGTGTTGGAAAACTCTGAGACGTACTCCAGTCCGTCTTCAGGTATATATCCGCGGCTTTTTTGTACAAACTGGAGTGCAGGAATAACGGACTCCCTGGTGTCTGGTAGGTCCTCTAGTATTTTTTGGTAAGTGTTTTGCCTTTCACGTAAAGATTCGTTGATTTCTGGCATTGATCCTCCTGTGATACTACAGTTTAACCTAAAATTTAGAAATCGTAATTTGAATTTTTTAAGTCCTCGATTAAGTTAGTAAGTTTATTTGTAGCTTGAGAAAATAGCTTTTTTCCTTTCTTTTTTGTTGCTTTGGTTGGATCTCCCACCACGCCATTTTGTGTAAAACTACTCGTCAAGTAGTCAAACTTACTGCCATGAAGTTTGAGACCCCAGTTTTCTGCTCCGGGCTCGAGGGGCTCTTTGACTAGTTCCGGTCTCAGATACTTGATTAAGGAAGTTTCTAGCTCCCCGCCGTGCCCCATATTTTTGGCTGAAATTGCGTCAAACCAGGTCCAGTGCATTACAATAGTAGTATATTCAAGATATAGGTTTTTGCAAACTTCCTTTATAGCTGATATATTGCCTCCATGTCCGTTTACTACCACGTATTTGGCTATTTCACTGGATTGAGCGGATAGAATTATCTCTGTTAGTTGATTTCGGAAGGTATCGGAAGAAATATATAAACTACCTTGAAACTCCCTGTGTTCTTCGGATATCCCCACTGAAATTGCCGGGAGAACAAGTGCTTGGGTCTGGTTGGCTGCCGAGCGGGCAATTTCCTTGGCAATAATTGTATCAGTGCCGAGCGGTCCATGTGGACCATGCTGCTCTGTACTCCCTGTCGGTATTAGAGCCACTTGATCATCTTCTCGCTCAACCTCTTTACAGGTCATTTCTTCTAAATTCATGCTAATCCTCCGGTAAGAAATCTCGAAATATTAATGGTACGATGATAGTAAACCATCGATTTGCTATCAAGAAAAACAGGGTCCAAAGGTAGGATAAAGAGTTTAACAACTGCTGTCTTTGTTAGGAGACTTGTAATATAATCGAATGTTGAATACTAAATATTGCAATCCCCTTTAAACCGAGCGTGGTTTCCTTAGACTGCTGTTAGTTGCTTTAAGATGTTTGTCTTTTTCTTGTTGGAGGATATTATGAAAGATAAGTATGGTGTAGGTGTAGATATTGGAGCTACCTGGGTTCGTGTAGCAGCGACGGACAACTCTGGCAACATCTTGGTTAAAGATAAGCAGAAGATCAAAGCTGATCATAAATACGATGTCAGTAACCAGATAGCCGGAATTATTAGGGGCCTGTTTGAAGTAAAAGGTATGCAGATGGATGCATTGCACGGGGTAGGTATTGCCTCTGCGGGTCCTATGGACAGAAGTCGAGGGGAGTTAATCGATCCAACGAACATTCCACTTAAACATGTTCCTTTATCTCAGCCCTTGGAGGAGGAGTTTGCTGTGAAGGTTGAGCTGATCAACGATGGAGCGTCTGCAGTATTGGCAGAACGGAAGTTTGGCGCTGGACGAGGGTTGGATAACCTTGCTTACATAACCATCAGCACTGGAATAGGTGGGGGTGCGATTGTCGATGGTAATCTGTTGTTCGGTAAGAATGGAAATGCTGCAGAGGTAGGGCACTTTACAATAGATCAGGCGGGCAAATTGGTCTGTGGTTGTGGTAGGGCAGGTCACTGGGAGGCATATTGTTCCGGGTCTAATATACCCAACTTTGTGAGAATGAAGTTAGGAGAGTTGGAGGGGTTTACTGGCCGAAGTGAGCTAACGGATTTAAGCGACGAGGCCCTTGGAAACTTCACGGCCGAGGATCTGTACAAGATGGCGAAATCCGGTGACGATCTAGCTATTGACTTTGTTGAAGAGATAGGGAGATTAAATGCTATTGGTTTTGCCGCTGTTACAGAAGCCTATGATCCCGAGCTTATTACAGTAGGCGGGGCCGTAGCTCTTAATAATCCTGACATGGTTATTGACCCCGTAAAACGGAATATCGAAGATTACACGCAAAATGAGATCCCCGATATTAAATTGACTGAGCTGAAGGAGGAGGTCGTTCTTTACGGAGCAATTGCTACCGCACTATCAGTGTGAGCTGAAAGATCCGCAAATGTATCGATTCAGATGTCAATGAAGCCCGATGCAAGAATTTCTACGTTGTTGTGACTGAGTGAGCCCTCTACCAGTTTACCTTCCCTGACTTTTCCAGTCATTCTAATCAGGTCGGGTCCACCAATGCAATCCGGCCTCCCTCCACATTCAAACTCCAGCGATAGTTGGGTTTGACCTTCAATTGATTCTTTAGATATCATTGCTATAGTTGCGGCGACTGTTCCTGTTCCACACGAAGATTCAAGTAAACCTTCCTCCAGATTATGTGGAAAAAAAAGTTTACCTGCTGAGTCCGAGCCACCCTCTTCTATTATCACGAAGTCTCGGTTCGGTTTGCCTGATAAATATTTGTCCGAAAACGCCTGCTGAAATTCTATTAAAACCTTTTTGGTCTCCTCGTCTAGCGGTTCTAGATCAGAGTTTTTACGTAATAAGCGTAGCTTGTCTGTAAATAGCACCAAAAAATCACCGACAAAGAACCCTTGAACGCCGTTCACGATCACACGTTTAACCCCCTGTTCGTATACCTGGTTAATAAAGATTTCCATATCGGTGATAATTGGATACTCTTTTCGAGTTGCGTTCACACTTATGCGAAAACTTCCCAGGTCCGTGGAAAGTTGTATTGTAGAATGGTTAGTCGGGGGATCGTATTCGAGCAAGTGTCTCAACTCATTCTCCATGTGAGCTTTACCAATTACCTGGGTTAAACCGCCACACATGGGCAGGTAGTCGTTGGAATTGATATCGACGATTTTTGCGAAAATGTCTTTTTCGTCTTGACGTGGGTACAGAAGGCCTACTTGATCCCCACAGATATGTGGTTTACTCAGTATTTTTAAGCTTTTGGACAGTTCTTCTGCGCGTGAAAAATTCTCTCGATTCAGAAGGACAATCTCGTTGCCACCCATATGTCCTTTTAGAAACCGTATCTTGCGCATTGATAATTTGACGCTCCGGTAAGTAAGGCCAATGGCCGATCAATTTAGATAATCGTAAAACAAATTTAACTGAAAGACCAGGCTTAATCCAGAGCGTCAATTGGGAAGTAGCCACTACTTGTATTTAAACTGAGCGGCTTTCTCATTATTGACCAAGCTCTAGCAGATACTAAAAGGACAAAGGACTCCTATTTGTTGGAATTAGCTGAGTAAGCTCCGTCGCTTGGGCGGTGTAGTTGACGATTGTTGGCTATTGTTCTATTCTAGGATTATCCGTAAAATTTTGTTAATTAACCATCATATCTGGGTAATTGTTGGTGATCCTTTGCTTGTAAGCTTTAACTTGCCAAGATCGGTAGGAGGATCAATGCAGAACGCTGTAAGGGTTGAAAACTTGAAAAAATATTACGGAGAGGTAAAGGCTGTGGATGGGGTTAGTTTTACTGTGACCGAAGGTTCCATCTTTGGAATGCTTGGCCCTAACGGTGCAGGTAAAACTACTACCATCGAGACTATTATCGGATTGCTGGATAGCACCTCGGGTATCGCTACGGTTTTGGGTATGGATACACAGAGGGAAATCGCTGAAATAAAGAAAAGAATTGGCGTACAGCTCCAGGATCCTTCACTATTCCCAAGGTTAACTGCGAAGGAGACACTGGATCTATTTGCAAGCTTTTATTCTAATCCACTGACTGTCCGGGAGGCTGCGGCGCAGGTAGGGCTGGAAGATACTCTTTCTAAACAGATCAATTCTTTATCAGGTGGACAACGTCACAGGCTTGCGGTTTCCCTGGCACTTATTAGCAATGGAGAAATCGTCTTTTTGGATGAACCCACTACGGGGTTGGATCCTAATGCCAGACGCGATCTCTGGGAAACGATCAACCAACTGCAGAGTAAGAGTTGTACCGTCTTTCTTACTACTCATTATATGGATGAGGCGGAAACGCTCTGTGATGACCTGGTAATTATCGATCACGGGAAAATTATTGCCCGCGGTTCACCCCAGGAGCTTATTAACAGTAATTTTCCCCATAAAGCAATTGAATTTACAGATCCGGGCCTGAATGAAGAAGAAAGGGAAGCGTTGGGGAAAGTAAATGCCGCCGGCGGAATAAATTTTGAGGAAAAAGAAGAAAAGATAATCTTGTATAACGAAAGTGTAACAAGCACCATCACCAGCTTAATGGAGTTTACTAGTCGACGTGGCAAAAAAATGCAAGATTTAAACGTCAGGTCGGCTACACTTGATGACGTGTTTTTGAAATTAACCGGGAGGGGAATCGAAAATGAGTAGGGCCAGGATATTCCTTAAAATGTTCCTCGCAAACGCTAAAGAATTTATGCGAGATAGATCATCCCTTTTCTGGATGATTGCGTTTCCACTGATATTTACGTTCATCTTCGGGATGGTTTTTTCGGGCAATGAAGAGGTTACGTACTCACTTGGTATAGCTCTTGATTCCTCGACCTCCACAAATAAATTGTTAGTTGAGAGGTTTAAATCGATACCTTCGTTTAAAGTCACCACTGGCTCGGTGAAGGAGGAGTTGGACGAACTGAGAGCTGGTAACAGGCAGATCGTGCTTCACGTTCCGGATATATCTCGAAGCGACGTTTCATCAAGTGAATCTTCCACTATTGATCTTTACTATAGTCAAAGCGAGCAGGAAACAAATCGAGCGTTAATATCGGCGATTAAGGAAATCTTTTCGGGGATCGAGCGAGAAATTACCGGCCAACAGCCCCTTTTCCGCCTTGAGTCCAAACCTTTGGAGACGAAAGAGTTGGGCAATTTTGATTACGTTATGCCTGGTATATTATCCATGGCTTTGATGCAGCTTGGTTTATTTGGTGTTTTTCAATTCATGAGTTTACGGGAGAATAAAGTGTTACGAGGACTGGCGGTGACTCCGCTCCCCAGGGATACTTTTTTTGAAAGTGAAGTAGTGCTCCGGCTAATAATTGCGTTGATTCAAACCTTTCTGATTGTAGTAATCGGTAGCACCGTTTTTGACGTGAACATAATCGGGAACATGCTCGTTCTGATTGGGCTGGTCGTTCTCGGCGCAGTAACCTTTGTAAGTATGGGCTATATGCTTGCCTCGTTTACTCGCTCTCTGGAAGGAGGTAGGAATCTCGTTCAGACAGTGCAATTCCCCATGATGTTTCTGTCCGGGATATTTTTCCCCGTTGAATTTATGCCGAGCTATATTCAACCTATAGTAAAGGCAATTCCGCTGACCTATCTTGGTGACGCGTTGAGACAGGTGATGGTCGGTTTTCCGTCTCAGTATTCTTTGGCCACTGATATCTACGTCCTGTCAGGCTGGCTGGTGGTTTCTACGGTGGTGGCGATTAAATTTTGGAAGTGGGAGTAGATTGACCCAAGATAGTGAGCTTTGTTGAGAATGAAAATTAGTTTGCTTGAAAAGATCGACGACTTCTTGATGGCTTATTCGCTCAAAAATAGTTCCCTGCTAGTTGGTGTCTCAGGGGGGGTCGATTCCATGGTTTTGCTACATGGACTCCTGGAGCTATCTGAAGAAAATGGTTTGAGCTTGGAAATTGCTCATCTGAACCACGGCCTCAGGGGGGAGTCTGCGGATGAGGATGCCGAGTTTGTTCGTAGACACGCGGGAAAGCTTGGGTTGAAAGCTACGATCGAACGGAGAAACGTCAAGAAATATCAGGATAATTCTATCTCTTCTATTGAGGAAGCGGCCAGAAAGATAAGGTTTGAGTACTTGTCGGAAGTTGCAGCTGAGAATGGAATGGATTACATAGCTCTGGGGCACAACAAGGACGATCAAGCGGAAACAATACTCATGCATATAATTCGTGGCGCAGGACTTCGTGGTCTTGCTGGTATGCACGAAAAAAGAGGTAAGTACATTCGACCGTTGCTCGACGTAAGCTCGGGAGAGGTGGAAGAATTTGCAGAAGAGAGAGGCATCCCTCACAGGATTGATAAGACCAACAAGGATCAGAGTTTTACCCGAAACCGATTGAGACATGACTTGATCCCCAAAATTCAAAATGATTACAATCCTCGGGTAGTTGACAACCTGGCTAGAATGGGGCATCTAGTTCGGGAGGCGCGTGGAGTTCTGGAAGATAAGGTAGACAAAATTTGGTCGGAGCTTTCTTTGTCGCCCCCGAAAAATAATTGTGCATGTTTTCACTGGGAAGAGCTACTAACTCACAGATCCTATTTGCAAAAGATGTTATTGAGAAAAGGGATAGCGTTGGCGAAGGAGAATTTGCGAGATATATCTGCAACACATGTTCATTCGATCCTGGAAGCGCTCGGTGACAACCCCACGCGTATTACCCTGGATCTACCTGGCGTTACTTTCGTCCTGCGAAGACAGAAAGCTTGCTTCTATCGTGACTATCAAGAACCGGCTACAGAGCCGTTTAAGTACGAGATCGAACCACCTGGGAGCTTCGAATTAGAGGAATACCGCGTAAGGCTAGATTTCGATCTCGTTACCAGTGAAGAGGCCCCAGATTTATCCACTGTAGCGGGAGATAGATTTACTGAAATAGTTAATTGGAATAAAGTTGAGCCACCGATTATAGTTAAAAATAGGGATCCTGGAGATAGTTTTTATCCTCTGGGAATGCAAGGATCCAAGAAAATAAAGGATTTTTTTGTTGACCTCAAGGTACCTGTCAAAGAGCGAAACAGAATTCCATTAATACTCGATCAACGTCACGTCATCTGGGTTGTAGGATATAGAATTGACGATCGATATAAGGTAGATGAAGCGACGGATAGAGTACTAATCATGAAAGCGAGGGCTTTATGCTAACTTTTTTGTTATTCCTGGCAGTTATTTCTTTTCTAATCGCGATACACGAGGCGGGCCACCTGATATCTGCCAAGCTATCTGGGGTTTGGGTGCACGAGTATTCAATAGGTTTTGGCCCTAAGCTTTACAGCAGGAAATATGCCGAAACTACTTATGCAGTTAAGCCAATCCCATTTGGTGGATATGTTAGAATGGCAGGGGAAGACGTGTCAGAAGAGGATTCAAGCGACGCAGAAGTCCCCGAGAATCAGAAATTTTACTCTCAGCCTCCAGGCACCAAAGCCTTGATTTCTTTTTCCGGTCCGTTAATGAACATCATCGCGGCTGTTTTGATAATGATATTTGTGGTGGGTTTTACCGGCACCCCTCGGATAGCGATTTATGGGTTTATGGACCAATCCCCAGTCAAGGAGGAATTGAGGGTTGGAGATCAGATATTGTCGCTGAGAAACAAGGATATTACCTCCCTGAACAAAATCAGTACAATTCTTCAAGAGAACAAAGACCAGGAAATATCAATCAATGTGTTGCGTAATGGCGAAAAACTTGGTTATACTGTCGTTCCCAGATGGTACGAGGAGCAGGGGAAATATATGCTTGGCGTTGAGCTTTCTGTAGCAATGTCCAATAAAGTTACTGATATTGCAGATGATTCGAGCCTTGCTGGCGGATTAAAACCTGGAGACCTAATAGTTGCTGTCAACGGTAAACCGGTGAGAGACGGTGCTTCAATCATTTACGAGCTGGAAAATCTCCCCGAAAAAGAACCTATCGTGTTCACTGTTGAGGGTAAGGAAGGGACGAGAAAGGTGGAAGTTAGTCAAGGTAACAAAGAGCAAATATATGGAGAATTTGGCCTGGAGACGATCAGGAAGGAGATTGGACCTCTAGCTGCAATCACTGGCGGTTGTAGACAAATAAGAACTATTATGGTGCTGACTTATCAGGGGATAAGGATGGTTATCCGTGGACAAATTCCAGCAGGGGAAGCAGTTACAGGGCCGGTTGGTATAGCTAATATGCTCGGGCAGAGTGCGCGGCGAGGCCTTTATCCTTTGTTTTTCCTCATTGCTTTAATCAGTTTGAACTTAGGATTGATAAATCTGGTTCCGTTTCCCGCTTTGGACGGTAGTAGAATAGGGTATGCAGCCTATGAATTCGTCCGGGGGAAGCCAATACCGCCGGAGAAGGAAGGTTTGATCAACTCGATTGGGTTTATGATCTTGATTGCTTTGATGATATTTATTACTTATAAGGATATTGTTGGTTTCTTTACCTAGACAGGTCGTTCGATAAACTCCTGAGCATTACGTTCATTGATCCTTTGCTCTAGGTCAAGGAGGTAAGATGAAGGTAGCCGGGCGGAACTACATCGAAAAGTTACCCGAGATTGATTGTCTTTTAAGATCGGTGAGACGCTGGTTGTTGTATCTGTTTATGCTCACCATGCCCATGGTTATATATTTGGGCAATACGGAGTATGGCTACACAAAAACCATCTATACTTTCGTTTACATCTCCGTCCTTGTTTTGCTCTGGGTTGTCGAGTCAGCTTACAAAGAAGCTAGTCCAGTACATCTCACGAAACTATCAATTCCGGTTTTTCTGCTGGCAGTAGCTGGCTTGCTTTCCATGATAAACGCGGAAAGCAAGATGGTTGCCCTGCAAAGTCTTGCACTTTTACTCTACTTTTACTTAATCTATTTGATCGTTGTTAACACCATTTCGAACAGGAAACAGGCGCAGTATTTGTTGTTGGCATTGATAGCCTCCGGTTTTGGTGCGACTTTGTATGGCTTTTTACAGTTTCTGGGCGTAGCTCGAGGTCCCTACGGCTTTGCTGCCAGGCCGTCGTCCATTATCAGCGTGATGGGCAATCAAAACTACCTTGCCGGTTATATTTCCTATCTATTTTTTCCGGCATCCGTGCTGGTAATCTTGTGTAGATCAAAGTTATTAAAGGTCATCCTCACTTTAAGCATCGGCCTGTTGTTTTTCATCCTTTTCCCAATTGGTGCCAGAGGTGCATGGTTAAGTATTGTCTTTGGCTTGCTGATTGTGCTTGTTGGTTTTGCTGTGACTAAGTCCTGGCGTATTTTGATAGATCACAAGCTAGCGATAATCATGTTATTGATTGTCTTGGTTTTGGCTTATCTGTTTGTATCCACGCCGGGTCCGTTGAATTCCGTGCTGTCCTATTCAGCCACCGACCGTTCGGGATCGATGTGGGGAGTGTTCAAGCCAATTGTTAAGCCAATTGCTAAGCAATTAATTACCAAAGGTGGAGCAAGAGTTGAAGACTGGTATATTGCCCTTGAGATGTTGAAAGACCATCCGATTACCGGTATTGGTTTGGGGAACTACAAGATTAGTTTTCTCGATTATCGGGTCAAGTTTCTCGAAACCGACCGGGGGCAGTCCTACGACGGATTCATACCGCGTGGGGCCCAAGCTCACAACGAATACGTTCAATTTCTGGGGGAACTTGGTGTATTAGGCCTGGGGCTTATAGTACTTTCAGTGATTTACGCTATTGTTTTCGTGGTCCGAAGGGTTTATAGATCAGAAGATTTTCAGAACAGACTCTTGGGTATCTCTTTAGTCGCCGGGATTGTTGGTTTTTTAGTTCACTCGCTGGTAAGTTTTCCTGCACATCTTCCTGCGTCCTCGCTTTTGTTTGTGACTTTCTTGGGACTGGTTGGCTCAAAGCTATTTGGGGATTCAGGTTTGTCGGTAAACTTGAGAGGATTTACGAAATACGTAACGTTGGGTTTAATAGTTGTTTTGGTCTTCAGCGTCACAGGTCTGGCTTATAGGGACTGGCGGGCGAACATGTTGATGGGGAAAGGAAAAGAGCAGATGGACTATGGCAATTATCGGTTGGCTAAGGAATCATTACTGAAGAGCCTCAAGCTTGATTTTCAGCCCAGGCAG
>Ga0102934_1001527_pt1 | contig 16172 bp, 13 predicted proteins | sample SalPonR2_A_D1_MG_FD_78175 | JGI IMG/M metagenome (GOLD analysis project Ga0102934, IMG submission 78175) | Salt pond soil microbial communities from South San Francisco under conditions of wetland restoration - Salt Pond MetaG R2_A_D1_MG | ecosystem: Environmental > Aquatic > Marine > Intertidal... | reverse complement strand
CGGTGGCGATGATCTCGCCCGCCTCGAGCGAGCGGGCATAGGCATCCGCGTTTTCCGACACGACACCGACGATCTGCGTGTCGAGCCCCAGCGCATCACGCGCAGCGATCAGGCCGCAGATGCCGGAACCGAGGCCGATCGGGACATAGACCGTGTGAAGATCAGGAAAGGCGGTGAAGAGTTCGAAAGCGTAGGTCGCGACGCCTTGCACAAGATCGGGATGGAAGGATGGTACAACTTCGTAGCCGCGCTCTTCGGCGAGTTGCGGCAGAAGGCTGCGCGCTGCTTCGAAATCCTCACCATGTTCGATCAACTCGGCGCCGAAAGCGCGCATCGCGGCATTCTTCTCGCGGGCATTGCCCTGCGGCGCGACGATGGTGACCGGAATGCCGGCGCGGGTGCCGGCCAGCGCGAGGCTCTGACCGTGATTGCCGCGCGTGGCGCTGACGATGCCGCGCACATCCGGGCGCTCGCGGCGCAGACGGTCGAGATAGACGATACCGCCGCGCACCTTGAAGGCGCCGGTGGGGGTATGATTCTCGTGCTTGACGACAACCTCGACCCCGAGCCGCGCCTTCAGCAGCGGCCAGGCATATTGTGGTGTCGGTGGCATCACGTCGTGAACGAGGGCAGCGGCTTCTTCCAGCTGCGCGCGTGTGATCTTCGCCATCTCATCCCCCGATCCGTAATCTGTCGTATCAGCCTCCGTCCGCAGCCAGGCGCGTGATGGGGCCGGCGCGGCGTTTCTCTTCGTATTCCTCCAGCCAGTCACGCACCAGACGGCGTTCTTCCAGACTCATATGGGTGATGTTGTTCGGCGGCATGGCGCGGGTATCGACCGACTGCGCGCGAATCTGACCGGCAAAGCGCAGGATGTCGGCCTCAGTCTGCAGGACGACACCTTTCGGCGCAGAGGCGATACCCGGCCAGAACGGCTCGCTCGCGTGACACATGACGCAGCGCCCCTGCAAGGTCAGGACGGCTTCCTCGAAGAGCGGCGTGCGCAGTTCGACCGGCGCCTGCCCGGTGGTGAAATCGACATCATCCAGGCTTGGTCGTCCCGCAAAAGAGAGCCAAACGGCGAGCGCCATGCTCATGGCCGCAAGGCCCCATGTCCAGGTGATGGTGACACCGGGCGTCTCCCGACCCGCATGGTGGAGGTTGAAGAAATGCCGGATGGCGGCGCCGGCGATGAGCACCAGCCCGATGATCGCGATCGCGTAGCTGCCCGACCAGGCCAGCGGGTAATGGTTCGAGAGCATCAGGAAGATCACCGGCAGGGTGAGGTAGTTGTTGTGCAGGGAGCGCTGCTTGGCCTGTTTGCCCAGCGCCGGATCGGGCGTGCGCCCGGCGATCAGATCGGCCACGACGATCTTCTGATTGGGGATAATCACCCGGAAGACCGAGCCCGACATCCAGGTCGCGATCAGCGCGCCCGTATGCAGATAGGCCGCGCGCGGCGAGAAGATCTGGAAGAAGAACCATGCGGCCAGCAGGATGAAGGCGAACAGCGCGACGCCGAGCAGCATGTCGTTGCGCCCCAGAGGCGATTTGCACAGCCCGTCATAGATGAACCAGCCGGCAATCAGCGCCCCGATCCCGATCGCCCCGGCCTGCCAGGGCGCAAGCGCCATCACACTCGGATCGATGGTGTAGAGCTCGGCCTGGAGATAATAGATCCAGATCAGCAGGAAGAAGCCCGAGATCCAGGTCGCGTAGCTTTCCCATTTGAACCATGTCAGCTCCGTCGGCATGTGCGAGGGCGCGACCATGTATTTCTGCATGTGGTAGAAGCCGCCCCCGTGAACCTGCCAGGCTTCGCCGCCGACGCCCTCGGGCAGGCTCTCGCGCTTCTTCAGGCTGAGATCCAGCATGATGAAGTAGAAGGACGAGCCGATCCAGGCGATGGCGGTGATCACATGCAGCCAGCGCAGCAGCTGACCGGTCCATTCGGTGAGGGCGGCATCGAGCATCAACGGGCATTCCCTTCAGGCATTCCCTTGCGGAATCAGGCGGGCGGCGATCGGGTATTCCGAACCCCGCCATGTGAGACCAGCCGTAGCCTGCTTTCAAGCGGCAAGGTATCAATCGCGGCAAGTTCTCAAGCGATGCCGCCCGCCTTTGCAACACCTGACGCAATGATGCCCTGCGAACGCCCGTTCGCGCAGCATCACATCACATCAGAACGTCGACGCGAACGGGCGCGATACCGCTGCTCACCATGCCCACCGCCGCAGCCGCACCTCGCGACAGGTCGATGATCCGGTTGCCGACGAAGGGCCCGCGATCATTGATGCGCACGACGACCGAGCGACCGTTACGCTCGTTGGTGACGCGAACCCGGGTCCCGAAGGGAAGCGAGCGATGTGCTGCCGTCAGTTGGTTCATGTCGAAACGCTCGCCATTCGCGGTCGTGCGTCCGTGGAACTTGCCGCCATACCAGGAAGCGGGGCCGGAGAGGGTCTTGGCCACGCGCATATTCTCGGAGGCCGTCGCCTGCGGCATTCCGAGGCCGGATTGGCCGGGCACGAAGGCGATGGGGGAGGCGGCCAGAACGAGGCCGAGAGTCGCGATCGCACTGAGCGCGCGCAGGGGGGATTTCACAAGTGCCATTTAGGATCGGTCCGTTCACGTTGATCGGTGAGCGCTCTTCGGCGCGCCAGCCGTCTCACGGTCCGATGTGGCGAGAACGTGCAAGGGACGGGGCAGGGCAGGGGCGATTTACGGGCGCTCCTGCCCGAAAGTCCGTTCAGCCGTAGCGACCGTGACGCTGCAGGACTTCGATCTTGTAGCCGTCCGGATCCTCGACGAAGAAGAATTTCGCCATCAGCGCGCCATCGCGGTGAAACGCCTTGATCGGCTTCGGAGACAGCTCCTCGCGCTCGAAACGGGCATGTTCCGCCTCGATATCCTCGACCGCGAAGGCGATATGGCCGTATCCGTCGCCGAGATCATACGGCTCGGTGCGATCATGATTGATCGTCAGTTCCAGCTCGAAGCCGCTCGAGGCGTTGCGCAGATAGACCAGCGTGAAGCCCTCGAAAGGGAAGCGATCCGCGATGTCGAGGCCGAAAGCGCGGCGGTAGAAATTCACCGACCGTGTCTCGTCGAGCACACGGATCATGCTGTGGATGGGCTTGGGAACCGTGATGGCGGCAGACATGCGTCCTCCGTTTTCAATGAAAATCTTTCGTTTCGTCGGGTCCGGTCGCCGCAGGCGCGCAAGTACCAGTGCGCTCCGTCAGGCCGGCTTCGCAAAGACCATCTGGCGGACATCAATATTTGCCGTAGCGAAACCGACCTCGCAATAAGTCAGATAGTAGTTCCACAGCCGGCGGAAACGCTCGTCGAAACCCAGTGGCGCGATTTCCTTCCACGCCGCCTCGAAGCGCTTTCGCCAGATGGAGAGAGTGTGCGCGTAATCAAGGGCGAAACCGGCATCGGAGACGATCGACAGGCCGGAGCCTTGCGACAATTGCCGCATGATCGAAGGAGAGGGCAGCATACCGCCGGGGAAGACATAGGTGCGGATGAAATCCATCTCCTTGCGGTACGCCGCGAACGCCTCATCACGGATGGTGATGAGTTGCAGCCCGGCCTGCCCGCCGGGGAGGAGGCAGGTGCGCATCTTCTCGAAGAAGCCCTGCCAGTATTGTTCGCCGACGGCCTCGAACATCTCGATCGAGATGATCCGATCATAGCGCGCGGTCTCGTCGCGGTAGTCGCGCATCGCGATGGTGACCTGGTCCGAAAGCCCCGCCTGCGCGATGCGCTGTGTGGCGTGATCGTATTGCTCCTGTGAGATCGTGAGGCCGGTGACGCGGCAGCCGATCTCGCGCGCGGCGTATTCCGCGAAGCTGCCCCAGCCACATCCGATTTCGAGAACATGGTCGTCGGGTCCGATACCGGTCTCGGCAGCGAGCCGCGCATATTTGCGCCGCTGCGCGCTCTCCAGATCGTTGTCGCCTGGCGCGAAGATCGCCGAGGAATAGGTCATCGAAGGATCGAGCCAGCGCTCATAGAAGGTGTTGCCGAGATCGTAATGCGCATGGATGTTGCGGCGCGAACCCCGGCGGCTGTTGCGGTTCAGGAAATGCCGGATGCGCTGCCAGACGCGCAGTCCCGGACGACCCGGCGTGAGCTGCCCGCCGGCCATGTGATTGGCCAAAAACAGCAGCAGGAGTGCCCTCAGATCCGGGCTATCCCATTCCTTCTGGAGATACCCTTCCGCGAAACCGACATCACCTGCGATCAGGAAGCGCCGCAGGCAGGTGGTGTCATGGATGACGAGTCTCGCGCGCGGGCCCGCCTTCGCCCCGGCGAAACGCAGGCGCCGACCTTCGGGCAGGGTAAGGTCGAGCGTACCGACAGGAAGTTGTGCCGCAATCGACAGCGTCTTGCGCAAGAGAAACGGCAATCCGTGCAAGATATCTCCCAGACTGTCGGAAGTCACCGTAATGAATTCGTCATCGGTATCATGTTCGCCTGCGGCGTCTTGCATGGCGCACCTCCCTGCGCTGCTTCGCCCGGATGCGTCCGGAGCGTTGTTAGACCGGGATTCCCCTCAGCCATATTCAAAACGCATCGGCGCTGCCGGTGAGGATCACCCCGCAGAACGGACGTGGCAAGTGGAAAAACGGGCGGGTCCGGTTCGCGTCATGCTCAGCGGCGTTTGATTGTCTCGAAAGCGTTCAGCGCGCGCTTGCGTGCATCTTCATGCACCACGATCGGCTTGGGGTAGTTGTCTCCGAGGATCACCCCGGCCGCCTTCAGCGCATCGGGCTTCGCCTCCCATGGACGATGAATGACGCGGTTCGGCAGACCGGCGATTTCAGGCACCCAGCGGCGCACATAATCGCCTTCCGGATCGAATTTCTCGCCCTGCGTCATCGGATTGAATATCCTGTAATACGGCTGCGCATCGGCGCCGGAGCCGGCGACCCATTGCCATCCCGCCGGATTATTGGCCGGATCGGCATCGACGAGCGTGTCCCAGAACCAGGCCTCGCCCGCTTTCCAGTGGATCAGCAGATGCTTGGTGAGGAAGGAGGCAACGATCATGCGAACGCGGTTATGCATGAAGCCCTGATGCCACAATTGCCGCATCCCCGCATCGACGACGGGAAAGCCGGTGCGGCCTTGCTGCCAGGCACGCAAAGCCGCATCATCCTCGCGCCAGGGCATGGCGTCGAACTGGTCGTTGATGTTGCGCGTGTGCAGCGGGCCGTGGGTGAAGAGCAACTGATAGCTGAAATCACGCCAGCTGATCTCGGCGCGAAACGAGTCGTAATCCTGCGCATCGACACGGTTGGCCGCGCGGGCCGCAAGCGCTGCGTGAATCGCCTGACGCGGGGTGATTTCGCCGAAGCGCAGATTCGCAGAGAGCCGCGAGGTCGCGTCGAAATCAGGCCGGTCGCGCTCACGCGCATAGCCGGACAGGTGCTTCGAGATGAAAGCCTTCAGGCGCTCATGCGCCCCGTCCTCGCCACGCTTTGCCGCATCGACCCCCCAGGTCTCGCGCAGGCCGCCGGCCCAATCCGGCGCGCGCGGCTCCAGCGCGAGTTCGTCGAGGGTGACGCTCAGATCGTCGAGGGCGCGCGGGAAGGACGCGCGGGGGAGTTCGCGCGGTGCGGGCAGGGGCTCCTGCGGCGGGTCATGCGCCACGGCGGCGCGATTGAAGGGGGTGAAGACCTTGTAATAGCCGCCGCTCTGGTTGAGCACGCTTCCGGGCTCGTAAACCAGACGCCCCGGAAAGCTCTTCACCTCCAGACCGTCATCGCGCAGGCGCTTCTTGAGCCGCGCATCGATCTCGCGTTCGGGGCTGTAGCGGCGATTCCAGTAGAGCGCTGCCGCATCCGCCTCCGCGACGATACGCGGCACGAGTTCCTCCGCCGCGCCCGAAAGCAGATGCAGGCGGTTGCCGCGCTTCTCCAGATTGTCCGACAGGTTGGCGAGCGCCCCGTTCAGCCACCACCGGGCCGCACCGCCAAGCGGGCGGATCTCGGCGGAGGCATGGTCGAAGACGTAGAAACACAGAACGGGCCGCCCGCTATCGAGCGCCGCGCGAAGGGCCGCATTGTCGCCGACGCGCAGATCATCACGAAACCATACCAGAACCGGCTGCGCCATGCGTCGCTTCCCCTTTCCCGAACCGCCCTCGGCCCGAGTTCGCGGCTTGCAGATAACGCGAGCCTGCGAGAAGGCAAGCGGCTCAGGGCGGAAGAATCGGTCAAACCCGGATCAAATTACCCGCGTGACATGTCCAGCGGCGGCTCGACTCCGTCGGGGATCGGCGAAACATAGGGTATTTTCGTCGTGCGCGCCTTGTGATCGGCCTTCACGCGGGCCATCAGATCGGGATCGGTGAGCACCGCCACGCCGGTTCCGGCCATGGCCTTGGCGACATGCACCATCGCCTTGTGAGCATGCGCCGATTTGCCCTGCGCCACCACCTGCCAGGTATGCAGCGGCGTGCCGATGGCGATCGAGGGTGCATGCGCCTGCACCGTGGGTACGGCCCAGGAGACATCACCGACATCGGTGGAGCCGATCATCAGGTTGCGCGGCTGGTCGAGGGGAACGGTGAAATCCGCAAGCGGCGCATCGCCGGGCTCGCGCCCGATCGCCTTCCAGGGAGCGGCGCGATCCTCCTCGGACAGGGTCGCGCGGATTTCGCGCGCGAATTCCCGGTCGGCCTCGTCGAAGGGCGGCGGGCCGAGTTCCTCCAGCATGGATTGCAGGGTTTCTTCGAGCGGGCGGTTGCCGAGAAGGTTGGAGACCGCCGAGATGATCTTCATCTCCATGCTGGTCTCGGTCATCAGCGCCGCGCCCTCGGCGATCTTGCGAACGCGCTCGACGAGTTCGCGCATCCCATTGAGCTCGCCGGCGCGGATCGAGTAGCGCACCCGCGCGTGGGATTGCACCACATTCGGGGCAATGCCGCCGGTATCGAGCACGGCATAGTGCACGCGTGCATCACTTGGCATGTGCTCGCGCATGTAATTCACACCGACACTCATCAACTCGACCGCGTCGAGCGCCGAGCGACCGAGATGCGGCGCGGCGGAGGCGTGCGAGGTGCGGCCAAAGAAGACGAAATCGGCGCGTGTATTGGCAAGCGACACCGGGGGGAAGATTTCCCAGAAGCTGTTTGGGTGCCAGGAAATCGCCACATCGACATCCTCGAAGGCGCCGTCGCGGACCATGAAGGCCTTGGCCGCGCCGCCTTCCTCGGCCGGGCAGCCGTAATAGCGCACGCGACCGGGGATGCCCTGTTCGGCCAGCCAGTTCTTGAGGCCGACGGCGGCGAGCATGGCGGCGGAGCCGAGCAAATTATGACCGCAGCCATGGCCGTGGCCGCCTTCCTCGATCGGACGATGCTCTGCGATGCCGGCTTCCTGGCTGAGGCCCGGAAGCGCATCGTATTCGCCGAGGATGGCAATAACCGGACCGCCTTCGCCCGCTTCGCCCATCACGGCAGTGGGGATGTTCGCCACGTTTTCGGTAACGCGGAAACCCTGATCGCGCAATTCGCGGGCGTGCTCGCCGCAGGAACGCTCCTCCGTGTAACAGACTTCCGGCATCTCCCAGACGCGATCCGCAAGCGCGATCAGGCGCTCCTTCGCGGCATCGACCTGACGCCAGATATCGCGGCGATTATCCATTTTCGTTCTCCTTGCGGCGCAATCATCGCGCCCTTCGCTTTCCATGCATCGGATTGCCCGTGGTTTGGCTTTGGCAGGGCGGGGTGACAAGCCGCGCTGACACGCATACCGTCCATGTGCGGGTGCAGGGTTCGACAGGCAAGCCCGCGTTCGCTTCGGCTTGCAGGATTTCGTGATGGGTGATGCATTTTCGAATGAAGACAAACAATTACTGGTCGAACTGCGTGCGCACATAGAGGCCGAACTCGCTGAAATCGATCAACTCCTCCAGGAAACGGAAGCGGATTCCGCCCCGGTGGCGCTGGATCAGCAGAGCGTCGGGCGCCTCGCCCGGATGGATGCGATGCAGGTTCAGGCCATGGCGCAGGCCGCGCAGACGCGACGTCAGGGACGCCGGCAGGGATTGCTCTTCGCGCTGCGGCGAATGTATGACGGCGAATATCTGGATTGTCAGGCCTGCGGTGAGGAGATCGGCGCGGGGCGGCTGCGCGCTGATCCGACCTTCCACCTTTGCGTGCGCTGTGCGCGCTGAATGCACGACGCAGCTGATCGAAGCTGTTCAGCGATCTTTCGCCCCGGCCCCTGCAGCACTTTTGTCCTGATCTGCGGCCAGGGCGGCTGAGCGTGCCAGCGCACGCCGACTGCGCCAGGCCCGCAGGCGCGCGATCATCCGCCCGGTCGGCGTCGCCGGTTTTTCATCGGGCTCTTCGAATTCCACGGTGACTGCGGCGACCTCGTCGTTCTGCACGGTGGTGGCCATCAGAAACGCCGGTTCGATGGCGATACGGTCTCCGACATCGACCCGATCCTCGAAGCGCTCGTCGAAGGCTTCGGCGATGCTCAGTTTCTTCAGATCAGCGGGCACATGCAGACCATACAGCCGTGCGACGTCCTCGACCGTGGCGTCGCCGGAGAAGCTGAACATCCCCAGCGCCGGCGGCTTGCCGCCATCGCCCGAGGCGAACAGACGGTCGAGCCGCGGGACACGGGCCGGCGGGGCGAGAAAATAGCCGTAATCACCGGCCCGCAGCGGCCCGGCCGCCTCCGGCGTCAGCACCTCGCCATCGCGCACGATCATCACCACGCGCATCCACGAAGGGTAAACCGCGCGGGCGAGAACGGGACTGTTTTCGGTAATCGGATAGCCCACCATTTCGAGCTCGAGCTGGCCGGGCAGATCGATTTCGAGCCGTTGGGGATCGGCAACCGCCTCACCGGATTGCTGGCCGAGCCGCGTCGCCATCCAGCCGACGCTCCAGCCTTGGACCAGAAGCGATATGAGCACCACGAAGAAGGCGATGTTGAAATAGACCTCGGCATTCGGCACCGCCGTAAGCGTCGGAATCGCGGCGAGGAAGATCGAGACGGCGCCGCGCAGTCCCACCCACGAGATGAAATTCTTCTCGCGCTTGCCGAAGCCGAACGGAGTCAGGCAGAGCCAGACGGCGAGGGGGCGGCCGATCAGGATGAGGAACGCCGAGATGAGGATTGCGGGCAAGGCGTAATGCACCAGCGTGGACGGCGTCGCGAGCAGTCCGAGCACGAGGAACATCACGATCTGGCTCAGCCATGTCGCCGCATCATGGAAACTCAGGATCGTGGGGAAGGCGCGCACCGGACGGTTGCCCACGATCAACCCGGCGAGATAGACAGCGAGGAAGCCCGAGCCGCCGAGCACGGAGGTCAGCGAAAAGATCAGGATCGCAGCGCTGACGGCGAGCAACGGATGCAGCCCATGGGGCAGAGTGAAGCGGTTGAGTGCCCAGACGAGGGTCATCCCGCCGAGGACGCCGAGCGCGGCACCAATCACACCCTGCTGCAGCAGCAATGCCCCGATGACCCAGCCCGTATCCGCCTGCTGCACCAGCAGGACCTCGACGAGCGCGATGGTGAGAAAGACCGCAACCGGGTCGTTCGTGGCGGATTCGATCTCGATCGTGTTGTTGACGCGCCGGCGCAGCTTCATGCCCTTCGAGCGCATCAGGAAGAAGACTGCGGCCGCATCCGTCGAGGATACGATGGCACCGACGAGCAGGCCCTCGACAAGGCTCAGCCCCAGGATCAGCGTGGCGGCTGTGCCGGTGGCCAGCGTCGTGATCAGGACGCCGAAGGTGGCGAGCATGGCGGCGGGGGCGAGCACGCCGCGAAAGCTCGCCAGCCGGGTGCGCAGCCCGCCATCGAAGAGGATGATGGCCAGCGCGGCTGAGCCGATCAGGTAGGTTGCGCGAAAATCATCGAAGACGATGCCCCCGATGCCGTCCTGGCCGGCCAGCATGCCGAGCACGAGGAAGATCAGGAGCAGGGGGGCGCCGAAGCGTGATGCGAGTAGGCTCGATGCGATGCCGATCAGCACGAACAAGGCGCCGAGCAGGAGCGCAATGTTGGCGATCGTCATGTTCTCCATCTGTCGATTCCCCGATCAATTCAAGCAATCAGCCGTCGCAGCCCGCCGCCGAGACCTGCAATCCGATACGATTCGGGCCGGAAAACGGCACAGGCGTTGCGACAATCAGCGCGCGGGCATTGCGAAGAAGCACGATCATGGCCCGCGCATGATTACGGAATCTTTACCATGGCCAACGAAGATTGCAGCATGGTGATCCGAGCCCGAGCCCGTGCAATCCTGATTCCCTTGGCGCTCTACGCAGCGACCGGGCTCACTGTCGCGTATTTCCTGCATCATGCCAATATCGGCCAGCGCGGCCTCGAGGCGAAGCGCGAGCTTTCGGCGCAGATCGAACAGACCCGCGCGGAGCGCGACGAACTCGCCCGCGAGCGCAAGGAATGGGAGCGCCGGGTCGCCCTCGTGCGCAGCGACCAGATCGACCGGGATCTGCTTGAAGAACAGGCCCGCATGATGCTGGGCAGGGTCCATCGCAACGATCTCGTGATCCTGCTCGATGCGGGGGAGTGAGGAAATTTTTGAATTAACCGAAATCTGATTAATTCTAAAAACGCGTTTCAGGGCAGATGCTTACTCCATGTTGCGCTGCGGCCGTCGGTGCTATCCCGCCCCTCGCTTTTCGACTTTCGTTGAGCTATGTAGGGGAAGAGGAACATCTCGGAGGGATTGCATGGCCACGGCTGCGCGCAAATCTGGAGGTGCCGCGTCCAAGTCCGCGAAGGGCACAACGCGTCGCACCACCCGCAACACACCATCATTGTCGAAAGACGAGGAATTCCAGGCCTATCGCGACATGCTGCTGATCCGGCGCTTCGAGGAGAAGTCCGGCCAGATGTACGGCATGGGGCTGATCGGTGGTTTCTGCCATCTCTATATCGGGCAGGAAGCGGTCGTCGTCGGCATGCAGATGGCGTCGAAGGACGGGGATCAGGTGATCACGGGATACCGGGATCACGGGCATATGCTTGCCACGGGCATGGATCCAAAGGGCGTGCTTGCCGAATTGACCGGGCGCAAGGGCGGTTATTCCAAGGGGAAGGGTGGCTCGATGCACATGTTCTCCAAGGAAAAGCATTTCTATGGCGGCCACGGCATTGTCGGCGCGCAGGTCCCGCTCGGCACCGGCATCGCCTTCGCGAGCCGGTATCGCGGCGAAGACAGCGTCTGCCTGACCTATTTCGGTGACGGTGCGGCCAACCAGGGCCAGGTCTATGAGAGCTTCAACATGGCCGCCCTGTGGAAGCTGCCGGTGGTCTATGTGATCGAGAACAACCGCTATGCGATGGGGACCTCGGTCAGCCGCGCTGCGGCGCAGACGGATTTCTCGCGGCGCGGGCTGTCCTTCAACATTCCCGGCGAGCAGGTCGACGGCATGGATATTCGCGCCGTGAAGGAAGCGGGCGAGCGCGCCATCGAGCACGCCCGTTCCGGCGAGGGGCCCTTCATCCTCGAAATGCTGACCTACCGCTATCGCGGCCATTCCATGTCCGACCCGGCGAAATATCGCACCAAGGACGAGGTGACGCGCATGCGTGAGGAGCAGGATCCGATCGAGCAGGTCCGCCGTCGCCTTCTCGGCGAGTGGGAGGTCCCGGAGAAGGATCTGAAGGAAGTCGACAGCGAGATCCGCAAGATCGTCAACGAGGCGGCCGATTTCGCGACCAACGATCCCGAGCCCGACCCGTCGGAGCTCTGGACCGACATCCTGCACTGATTCCCGATCAACCCGTCGCGCTCGCGATAGCGCGCGCTCAGCGGAGAGCTTCGAGCCCATGCCCATCGACGTATTGATGCCCGCATTGTCTCCGACCATGGAGCAGGGCAAACTGGCCAAATGGCTGAAAAAAGAAGGCGATTCCGTCAAACCCGGCGACGTGCTCGCCGAGATCGAGACCGACAAGGCGACCATGGAGGTCGAGGCGGTCGACGAGGGAACGCTGGCCAGGATCCTGATCGGCGACGATACCGACAACGTCGCCGTCAACACGCCCATCGCCATCATCGCCGAGGAGGGCGAGGACGTGGATGAAGCCGCCAGGGCCGGCCCGAAGGAGTCGGCGCCGCAGGGCGGGTCGTCGCAGGAGGCAGAGCTCGCGGAAGAGGAATCTTCCGGATCCGCATCCGGAAGCGATTCCGCGGCCCCGGCGGCGCCGGCGGTCGCGCGTTCGGCGAATGCCTATGACGCCTCCGACGAGGTGCCCGAGGGCACCGAGATGGTCGATACGACCATCCGCGAGGCTCTGCGGGACGCGATGGCCGAAGAGATGCGCCGTGACGAGAAGGTCTTCGTCATGGGCGAGGAGGTGGCCGAGTATCAGGGCGCCTACAAGGTCACGCAGAACCTGCTGCAGGAGTTCGGTGAACGCCGCGTCGTGGATACGCCAATCACCGAGCATGGCTTCGCCGGCCTCGGCGTCGGTGCGGCCTTCTCGGGCCTGCGCCCGGTGGTCGAATTCATGACCTTCAACTTCGCCATGCAGGCGATCGACCAGATCATCAATTCGGCGGCCAAGACGCTCTACATGTCCGGCGGCCAGCTCGGTTGCCCGATCGTGTTCCGGGGCCCGAACGGCGCGGCCTCGCGCGTCGCGGCGCAGCACAGCCATGATTACGCCGCCTGGTATTCCAACGTGCCGGGTCTGAGCGTGGTGATGCCCTATACGGCAGCGGATGCGAAGGGGCTTCTCAAGAGCGCCATCCGCGATCCCAACCCGGTGATCTTCCTCGAGAACGAGGTGCTTTACGGCCAGAGCTTCCCGGTGCCGAAGCTGGACGATTTCACCGTCCCGATCGGCAAGGCGCGGGTGCATCGCAAGGGCGACGACGTCACCATCGTCTCCTTTGGCATCGGCATGACCTACGCCATCAAGGCGGCGGAGGAACTGGCCAGGGAGGGGATCGAGGCGGAGATCATCGATCTGCGCACCATCCGCCCGATGGATTCCGACACGGTCATTGCCTCGGTGATGAAGACCGGGCGCTGCGTCGCGGTGGAGGAAGGTTTCCCGCAATCGGGTGTCACGGCGGAGATCGCCACCCGGATCATGGAGCAGGCCTTCGATTATCTGGACGCGCCGGTGGCGCGGGTGACCGGCAAGGACGTGCCGATGCCCTATGCCGCGAATCTCGAGAAGCTCGCCTTGCCGAACGTCGCCGAGGTCGTCCAGGCCGCGAAAGCCGTCTGTTACAAGTGAGCGATATGAGCGACAAGCCGCAATTCCACGAACTCGCCGTTCCCCCCGATGTCGCCGAAAAGGGCGGCCACGAGGTGTTGCGGGCGAGTGTGGTGGAGGGCGAGGTGAGTATCGCCCTGCGGCGCTCGTTCGACGATCCTTTCACCTGGGGGGTGCTGTTCTCCGACCTCGCGCGCCATGCCGCGCGGGTCTATGCGCTCGAAACGGGGATCGACGAGGCGGAGGCTCTGGCCCAGATCCGTGCCGGATTCGAGGCCGATGTCGAACCGCCCGACGATTCCGGTTCCACCCCTTCCCTCAACTGATTTCAGCTCAGGATCACAAGCCCGATGCCGATCAAAGTCCTGATGCCCGCCCTGTCGCCGACGATGGAAAAGGGCAATCTCGCCAAATGGCTCAAGAGCGAAGGCGACAGCGTCAAACCCGGCGACGTTCTCGCCGAGATCGAGACCGACAAGGCGACCATGGAGGTCGAGGCGGTCGATGAAGGAACGCTGGCCAAAATCGTTGTGCCAGAAGGGACGTCCGATGTCCCTGTCAACGACCTCATCGCGCTGATCGCGGAGGAGGGTGAGGATCCGGCCAAGGTCGAGGTGCCCGCCGATGGCGGCGGTGCGCCGGCCAAGCCGCAGAACGAGGCTCCGAATGACGAGGCTCCCAAAGCCGAGTCCAAGGCGGAATCGAAAAAGAACGCCCCGGCTGCGCCCCCCGCCATGTCGGATGCAGCACCTGCTCCCTCCAAGGCCCCGCCTGTTCCCAAGACCGGCTCCGGCGAGCGCATCTTCGCCTCGCCGCTGGCGCGCCGCATCGCCAAGGATGCCGGCCTTGATCTGAAGGCGGTGAAGGGTTCCGGCCCGCATGGCCGCATCATCGAGCGCGATGTCCGCGCCGCGATCGAAAAGGGCGTCGGCAAGGCCGAGGCCGCGGCACCCGCCGCGAAGCCCGAGGCGCCGAAGGCAGCGGCTCCTGCCGGTGCGATGGCGCAGGGCATGTCGGTGGATCAGGTCAAGGCCATGTATCCGGCGGATTCCTACGAGGAAGTCAAACTCGACGGCATGCGCAAGACCATCGCCAAGCGCCTGCTCGAATCGAAGCAGACCATCCCGCATTTCTATCTGACGCTCGATATCGAGCTGGATGCGCTGATGGCCCTGCGCAAGCAGCTGAACGACGCCGCGACCAAGGACAAGGACGGCAAGCCCGCCTACAAGCTCTCGGTCAACGATTTCGTCATCAAGGCGCTGGCGCTCTCGCTGCAGAAGGTTCCCGATGCCAACGCCGTCTGGGCGGAGGATCGCATCCTGCGCTTCCGGCATTCCGATGTCGGCGTCGCCGTGGCGATCGACGGGGGCCTGTTCACGCCGGTGATCCGTGAAGCGGAGACGAAGTCGCTCTCGGCCATCTCGGCGCAGATGAAGGATCTCGCGGGCCGCGCGCGCAACAAGCGGCTCAAGCCGGGAGAATACCAGGGCGGCACCACAGCGGTGTCCAATCTGGGCATGTTCGGCATCCGCGAATTCTCCGCCGTGATCAACCCGCCGCATGCGACGATCCTCGCGGTCGGCGCGGGCGAGAAGCGTGTCGTTGTCAAGGATGACGCGCCGGCGGTGGTGCAGGCGATGAGCGTCACGCTCTCCTGTGATCACAGGGTGGTGGACGGCGCGCTCGGCGCCGAATTGCTGCAGTCCTTCAAGGGGCTGATCGAGAATCCGATGGGTATGCTCGTGTGAGCGCCCGATGCGACCGGGGCTCCCCCGGTCGCGGTTTTCCTTTGATCTGAGCGCCCGCTGCGTGACGGTGCGGCGCGCCCGGCACGACGGGAGTTTTGCGCATGTCCGATTACGATATCATCATCCTCGGTGCCGGCCCCGGCGGCTATGTCGCGGCGATCCGCGCGGCGCAGCTCGGCTTCAGGACGGCGGTCGTCGATCGCGAGCATCTCGGCGGCATCTGTCTGAACTGGGGCTGCATCCCGACCAAGGCGCTGTTGCGCTCGGCCGAAATCTTCCACTATTTCGAGCATGCCAAGGATTTCGGCCTGTCCGCCAAGGACGTATCCTTCGATATGGAAGCGGTGGTGAAGCGCTCGCGTGGCGTTTCCGGGCGCCTCAATGGCGGCGTCGGCATGCTGCTCAAGAAGAACAAGGTCGATGTGATCTGGGGTGAGGGTGCGATCGAGGCGCCCGGCAAGGTCACCGTCAAGAAGGCGACGAAATCCGTCGAGGGCCCGCCCAAGGAAGCGCCGAAGGGCGCACTCGGCCCGGGCTCCTACAGCGCCAAGCACATCATCGTCGCCACCGGCGCCCGCCCGCGGGTCCTGCCGGGTATCGAGCCGGACAAGGATCTGATCTGGACCTATTTCGAGGCGATGGTGCCCAAATCCATGCCGAAATCCGTGCTCGTGATGGGTTCGGGCGCGATCGGCATCGAATTCGCCTCGTTTTATCGCACCATGGGTGCCGAGGTGACGGTGGTCGAGCTGCTGCCGCAGATCCTGCCCGTCGAGGATGCCGAGATCGCCGCCCATGCGCGCAAGCGCTTCGAGAAGCAGGGCATCAGGATCCTCACCGGCGCCAAGGTCTCCAAGGTCGAGAAGGGCAAGGGCAGTGTCACCGCCACGATCGAGGACGATAAAGGCAAGCAGACGATCACGGCGGAGAAGCTGATTTCCGCGGTCGGCGTCGTCGGCAATATCGAGAATCTGGGGCTGGAGAAGCTCGGCGTGAAGACCGATCGCGGCTGCGTCGTTACAGACGGGCTCGGTCGCACCAATGTGCCGGGCATCTACGCCATCGGCGATGTCGCCGGCCCGCCCATGCTGGCCCACAAGGCCGAGCATGAGGGCGTGCTTTGCGTGGAGACCATCAAGGGTCTGCACACGCATGCCATGGACAAGGCAATGATCCCCGG
>Ga0102934_1001525_pt1 | contig 16194 bp, 12 predicted proteins | sample SalPonR2_A_D1_MG_FD_78175 | JGI IMG/M metagenome (GOLD analysis project Ga0102934, IMG submission 78175) | Salt pond soil microbial communities from South San Francisco under conditions of wetland restoration - Salt Pond MetaG R2_A_D1_MG | ecosystem: Environmental > Aquatic > Marine > Intertidal... | reverse complement strand
TCTGCTAAAATTGTTCTCCAGCCAAACAGGGGGAACCGCGGAAAGCCGGATTGCCGAACTGATCAATAATCCAAAAATCGATACCCGAACAAAGCATATTCTAACCGTAATGAAAGACATCATCTCAACAAAAACTGAAACCCTATCTGAAACAGCCCCCAAAATGGAGAGCGACGCCATTTTGAAAAGCCTTCAGTTTTCCAGAGTCAAACAACTGCCACTGGTGAAAATGGAAAACTCGAACTTCACCAGCCAGCTGCAGAAAATGGGAATCAGTCAACAGGACGCTGAAAGGATTGCAAATGATATTATCAATCTCACATCAAAAACACTTAAAGAGCCCAAACTGGCCAATGTGCTATTCCCGGCAACCTTGAAAAAATATCTCAATCAGGAAATTCCCCGTTTGGCCATTCAACAGAACCAGGGCGGAGAGAAAAATAACGAACAGGCGATGAATTTAATCAACCGGTTCTCACAAAAGATGTTCATGATGCTCCGGGGCGAGTTAATGAAGGCCGGTTACAGCAGACAGAGTCAGCTCCAAAATCAGACCGAAACAATGGGTAAAACACCACTCAACACTATGGAAAGACCCGTACAGGATAACCCCGCCCCGACTCAAAAACACACCAATTACAGACAGATAGGCGAACAGGGCGCTAAAACCACCCCGCCAGAAACGACAGGATCAACAAAAACCGGCAATGCTCTGGAGCAGTCGGCAAGTTCACAGACAAACGTCACAAAAGCGGATATCATGAGCGCCGACAAACTCTTAAAACTCCTGAATTTTACCTCAGAGAAGAATGATTTTAATCCGGTCTTCTCTGCTGTGATCAATTTCAACCAACAGCACTTCTCCGTGAACATGCAGAAAAACGAAGTTGAAACAAACGGTTATAACAAAGAGGATATGTACAGGGTCTTGATTGAAACAAACACACAAAGATTTGGAACAGTCTATGTTGATACCGTTGCAATGAACAAAAACCTTGACATCTATCTGTATGCCGGAAAAGAATACACGAAAGAATTCACAAACCACTCTTCCGCCCTGATAAACCGAATTAAGGAAGCCGGATTCTCAGTGAGAAGCCTCCTGATAAGAGACAAGGTCGAACACAACGATATACTCAAAACAAAGGCTGAACTCATGCAAAAAAAGGAAGAGAAGAAAGGATTTTTTAAACTGGCATGAAGAATTTAAAAGACCAGAACAACCGACGTGTTAAAAGTGATGAAGTTGAAGAAGCAGCTGCATTAAAATACGATCCGGATGAAGGCCCCATCCCGAAAGTTGTCGCTCAGGCAAAAGGGGAACTGGCAAGAAGAATCGTTGAGATTGCTGTTGAGAACGATATACCGATCTATTCCGATGAAAGGTTGGTTGAAAAACTCCTTGAGCTCGATTACTTTTCGGAAATCCCTCCGGAACTTTACAAGGCCGTAGCTGAAGTAATTGTCTATGTCTACCAGGTAGGTGGATTTAAACAATAACATAAGGGGGCAACAATGACAAAAGACATATTCTCTGATTACGATTCTGCCGTTGATTTTCTATTTAATTCGAGACCGCACGGAACCATCAAACTGGGGCTGGAAAGAATAAAGAAGCTGCTGAGCTTTCTCGATAACCCGCAGCAAACGTTTCAATCCATACAAACTGCCGGCACAAACGGTAAGGGATCCGTTACCAGGACATTGTCCACCCTTATGAACACCGCGGGATTTAAAACAGGTGCCAATTACTCCCCGCATCTAACAAGATTCAACGAAAGAATAACGATTGATAACAAAGAAATATCCAATAACGAAGTCGTGAGAGCCGTTAACCGGATCCACCCCGCCGTAACAAAGATGGATAATATCTCTGAGGAAATGAGACCGAGTTTTTTTGAGTGTGTGACCGCACTTGCCTTTCAGTTCTTTAAGTCGAAAAAAGTTGATACCGCAGCTGTTGAAGTCGGGCTCGGAGGAAGACTGGATGCCACAACAGCCCTGTCCCCTATAATCACGGTTATAACAAGTATCGGTCTTGATCACACAAAAACATTGGGCGACACCATCGAAAAGATCGCCTATGAAAAGGCCGGTATTATAAAACCGGGAACCCCGATAATATCAGGTGTTCAACAGAAAGAGGCATGTGCTGTTATTGAAGCAATTGCCAAAGAGAAAGAAGCCCCGTTCTATCAGTTGGGAAGCGATTTCAACTATACCGCAACCGGTTTTAAACCCGGTCAGAATACCATGGATTTTTTTGATCAGAGAAACAACGCGGTTCTGAAAGATGTAACCGTCAGTTTAAACGGCGAACATCAATTGGCGAATACTGCAACCGCTCTGATGGCCTATCAACTCTTTTGTGAAATAACGAGCAATCCGTTTGATGAAGGCGTGATCAGACAGGCGCTCAGTACCGTCTTCTGGCCCGGCAGATTCGAGATCATATCACACCGTGATCCACAACTACATCGCCCGCTGATTGTTGTGGATGGTGCCCACAATCAACAAGGGATTTCAGCTTTGGTGAGAAACTGGCGGCATTATTTTAAAACCAGCAGACCGGTTTTGTTAACAGCCATGCTTAGCGGAAAAGAATACGAAAAGATGGTCAAAGAGCTCTCGTCTATCTCGGGAGATGTTATTGTCACAGAACCTAAATCACCACGAAAAACAGATACGCAGTTGATTTTAAATGCTTACAAAAAATATAAGAATGATGAAGAACTAACCTATTACCCGGATCACAGAAAGGCCTGCACAAACGCTCTGTATAAGGCTGACGAAAACACCCCTCTCTTAATCACGGGATCACTTTACGCAATTGGTTATCTGAAGGAGATAATTCTAAGCATGATATGATAAAATCTAATAGTAAGCGGTAAAAACAGAAAAGGAATGATGCAACTGTGAAATGGCCAGAATCAGATTTTAATCAATTCCTTGAAGTTACGGTTAATTCATATTCTGATATCAGTAACGCCGGCTGGATAGAAGAACTCCACTACTCCATCAGATCAGGTGGCAAGCGATTCAGACCTGCCCTGCTTTATCATGCCTCACAGCCGAATCATGTTGAAAAGGAGACCGTTTTTCGTATGGCCAGTGCTGTTGAACTCCTTCATACAGCATCGTTGATCCATGATGATCTCCCTCAGATTGATGATGACGACTACAGAAGGGGCCATCCGTCACATCACAAAGTGTATGGGGAAGGCATGGCCGTTGTATCAGCCGATTATCTCTTTTTTCTTGCCTTTACTGTCCTTTCGGACATCATGAGTCCTGAACTCTCCAGGTACTTCTCACAGGTTTCGCGCGATCTTGCCTATGGAGAGGCACTTGACATCAACTATGAAGTGAGAGAGGATGTTTCTGAGAAAGAAGTCCTGAAGATGTACCGTTTAAAAACAGCCCGATTGATCGAGTTTTCAATAGCCGGCCCTGCAGTCTTGATGCAGCAGGATAAAAGACACATTGAGCTTGTGAAAAGTGCCGGTGAGGAACTCGGGATTGCCTTTCAGATAATGGATGATTTAAAAGACCGGCAGGGATCGTTGGAAGAACTCGGGAAAACACCCGGAAAAGATATCAAACACGGCAAGAAAACGCTGATTGGGAATAATCGTTTGGAGGCTTTCGAGGACCGGTTGGAAAGCAAAAAGGTGTCAATATATGAAAATCTGAGAGAGATTAAGAGGCATGATCAGACGGATTACACCCTTCTCCTGGATTTTCTGGAGGAAACATGGAACACCATCAAAAAACGTTGAATGTGAAAGGGAGAAGTCTAATTGTCTTTTTTAAAGAAGCTGCTCAGTCGACTTAAAGGTTTGAAGAACATCAAAATAAATAAAATCGTTGAATACGCTAAATCCCACAGACTCATGATGATTATTATTCTGGGGGCCGTTGTGGCGGTTGTCCTTTTGGCTGTATTCTTTCTTCCGAATCTCTTCAACGATATTAAAACCATCGGAGAAGACTCCAAGGATCAGCAATCCGTCCAGACGGATGTCAAAGATCTCTCCGTCACAATACCGGAAACTGCTTTCCCGTATCCAAAATCATTTATCATTGAAAACCTTGCAAAGGATGACCTGTACAATCAGATAAAGAGCAAAGGGAATTTCTATGGTGATATCTATGAATTGATCCCCGCTGACGGACGAAATGATCTGGCTTTAGAACCGATGACCTTGACCTACAGATTCCCAACGGAATTCTATTTCGGAAAAGAGTACAACAATGCCGAACTGCTCTATGTTGAAAACAAAGAAAATCCTGTGATAAAGGTCTTTCCGGGGGGAAACATCATCCTGAATGAGAATCAGCAACCGGTGCTCGAGACAAAGGCATTTCATGGTTCTCTGATCGGTATCAGAATTAAAAACCCGACCAAGCCTCAATGGGGGTTGAAGAAGATCATCGACAAAGAAGACACCCTTAAACCGGATATCCTGCTTGTACCGGGAATCGATACCAATTTCACAGGCTTTTTACCCAACACGATAACAAATGAAAACCCTCAAGGGGACAATCTCTGGGAGATCACTTTCCCATTACGATCCATCTGGTCTTACCGTTATCCCCTGAGCGAAACAAGAAGTCCCGATTATATGAGGGAAGCAGAAAACTACTTCAACCGTATTTCCAGGAGAAGTTATCTTCGATTCGAGGCAGAAAAACTGGCTGAGGTTATCGGCTCAAAGAACGAGGAATTTGATATCATCGCTCACGGTGTTGGTGGTCTGATCGCAAGATATGCCGTTGAGAAATTCCAACTCGAAAATGTTCGAAAAGTCGTTCTCATCTCAACCCCGAATAGCGGTACGAATATTGTCAACCCTTCGTTCTTAAACCTGTTGTACGGGAAAGATTCTCAGGTGCTTTCACAGATCTACGGGATGAACGCCGATTCAATCAGATATCTGAACCGAAACAACATGAGTTATCTCGAGAATGTCAACGTCTTCTACACAGATATCCTGCCGGACTCTGAGACTATCTCCTTACTCGAAGGAAGCTTACGCGAGGATATTGACTATTTCTTCATTGCGGGAGACAATCCGGATTTCTCTGCCGATCTTGAAGGCACACAATTTGAGAAATTTTACCCCGAAAATGCAAAGGGAAAGGGAGACGGCATCGTTTCTGTATTCAGTTCACTCTTTCCTGTTCTCAACGAGAAAAACAGTGGCTTACAGAATCTCACCTCAAGAGTATTCCCCTTCTCCTTTTTCGATATCTTTGTTCAGCAGGAAACCCTTCAGCACATCTATTCCTTTCTTGAAGAGGGGATCGAAACGGTTGAGATACCCGAATATGAGGATGATACCTTCCGGGAATGGATGTATGAAGGAAACGGTGACAACGCGACAATAACAGATGAAGACACACCGTTTTCGACTGGTAGTACATCTGCAACTGAAACTCAGACAGCAACGGATAGTCAGGCAACTCAAACCGATCTCCCAAACAGCACTACTGAGACAGCGACTGATCTCTTCGATGATTTTCAGAGCTGGAAGAGTGAAAGCTTTTCAACGCCTGCTGAAACGGATGAACAGACCACCGGCACTCAGAAAACCGGAGCGGAAGATACGGAAGCTGCTGAAAGCAGCGATACAGTAAAAGATGAAGATGAAGATGAAGCAAAACCCGAAGATACCGGTGATTCACAAGAGAGCGACGATAAGGCAGGAGAAAAGGAAGTCTCAGAACCTTCTGAAACAAAAGCCAGGGAGGAAAAAACCGGAGAGGTTGAAAAAGATGAGGAAACAGGGAAAAAAACCGCAACAAGTGTTGTTCCCGAAAGGTATGACCCGACTTCAGTGAACTGGTCCAAAAGGAGATTTCCCGATACTTTCGAGGATATTAACAACATGATGCTTTACAACTTTACAAAGATAAAACTCCCTCCCGACATGAACCCTTACGGACTCTCTGTTTCTTCACTTGGCAATCAAGAGGGGGAGATTGTCTACCTGTTTGATAACAAAGGCATCATCATGATGCAGAACGGGGTTTTTTCAAGATTGAGCGACAAACCGGTTCAGGCTTATTACGCTGACGGTGGCAGCCTTTATGTTGTACAAAACAACATCCTTACCAAATACACAGGAGGGCAGCCCTCAAAGATGGAGTATCTGATGTTCAACGCACCGATCATCAACATAGGTATAACCGACTCAGCAAGATATTATCTTCTCAACCAGGATGGTCTGACACTTGAAACACCACGGCATTCATTCAGCATAGACGGGCATTATGGCAAGATCATCATGCACGGGGTTTATCCCTATATCGTCACAGATGCAGCTGTTTACTTCTTCGACGGTGTTGAATGTAAAGAAATCTACAGACCTTACAGTGGCAATATTCAACTGCTTGACGGCTTGATTATGCGTGAGGCACTTTACATCCTTGCTTCGGATTATTCATTAAGAGCCATCAGTCTTGATGGAGAGAAGATGCTGCTTGACTCAACCAACAACACGGGCGGCTTTAAGCTGCTGAACAATTCTTCTGAACTCATTATAGCCGGAAGGCAGAAATTCAACATCATAGAGTATAAGGATGGAAAGATCTTCGGGAGTTATTTTAACCTGAGAGAGGGAGAAAGCATGCAGGATTCGGTCTACTATCGTGGCGGAATCCTGACACTGGTTAAGAAAAATGGTGAAATCTACCTGGAAAAGGTGGCCATAATGAAATGAAGAGGAAAACGTTTCTGATCGTTCTCTGTCTGGGGCTCGTGATCATGGGATTTGCTCAGAGCTCAGAGGATGATGCGATGTCTCTTTATTTCTCCGGCAAGAATGCGTATAATTCAGGCGATTACGAGACCGCTCAGGATCTTTTTCAAAGAGCCCTTGTTATGAACCCTGATATAGAAGCAAGAGCACAGAATATTAAATTTATGCTTGGAGTAAGTGCCTTCAACAACAGGGACTACAAGACGGCACGGGCCTATCTGGTGCTCTTTCCAAACAGTCCTATCGCGAAAGAACTGCTTTCTAAGATCGAGCAGATTGAGAGCGGGTTATCTGAGGACCATTATTATTATGAAGATTCTTTTAAAGAACAGGTAAAAACCCCCACGACCAGGACTGCGACCGAATCTACATCCACTGTTGCCGGGGAAAACGAAACGGGAGGATTAAAGACCTCTTTCCTGGTTATCATATCGGTTCTGATCGTTGCGATAGTTGTCATTTTGGAGATTAAATTGGCCTTTTTCAGCAAACTCTCCCTTAAATTGGTAGGTGTGTCACCAGAAACGGTCACATTCAATCTGAAACAGAAAGCAACGGAAACCGAAGAAGCGCCTGAAACCTCTGAAGCAATCGAGTCAGAGGAGACCAAGATTCCTGAAAAGGCAGCCAGCGAACTCCTTGATACACCATTTGACGAGGAAATTGACATAGATGAAATGGCTTCTAAAGAGATCGATGAGATCGCCCGTTTCTTTGAAGAGGAAAAAACCGGGAGCGAAGAAACCAACTCATCCCGGGACTCTGAAGAACAGAGCAGACCCGAAGAGGCGGCTGATAAAAGCGAAGAAGAGGCAAGAGAGGCCATTCTACAGTCCCTCAACGATGAGGAGGAGACAGAGGAGGAACAAAAACAGACAGAGGAAAGCGCAGAAGATACAGAGGCATCAGGAAAACCCGATTATGAACATCTTGATAACCTTCCTGAGGACTTTGATGTCAACGGTGCCATCAAAAAGGCAATGGATATCGTCGAGAAGACAAAGAGTGAAGTGGAACAAGCCGATGAAGGAGAGGACTGGAAAACGGTTGACGAGATGACAGAAGAACTTGAAGAAAAAGAGAAATACAGTATCGACTATTTTCAGGAGCTTGATGATATGAATGATGACAACCTTGAGAAGTACTACGATTTCGTTTTTGAAAAACATATGTCAAAAGATGAAGAATAATGATGAGATCAGAATCACCTCAGCAATCATGATTCCTGTTATCAACGAATCAGATGGATTACATGTTATCTTTACACGAAGAAGCAACAATCTGAGAAATCACCCCGGAGAAATATCCTTTCCCGGAGGGAGAATAGAACCCGGTGAAACGGATCTCCTTGCGGCAAAGAGAGAGACTTATGAAGAAATCGGTCTAAAAACACGGTACATTGTTGATTCGCTTGAACCCGTTATGACACTGGTTTCGGATCATCTTATAAAACCATTTATTGGTATGATGGAGAACAGACCGATCGTTTTCAATGAGGAAGTGGCAGCAGTATATTTTCCGCTTTTAAAGACTGTTATTGCCAAAAAGCCCGAGATCAAACGGTATCCGCATGGGAAGCTTTTCATTTCAAATCCGGTATGGGATTTCAAAACTTATACAGTATGGGGGGCCACCGGAAGAATCCTGTATAATTTTAAAAATTGGTTCAAGAACAATGGCAAAAGAGCCCTGATTTCGTGTTATAATTATAATGGAACATAGTTTATTGTTTTGATTACAAGTATTGTAAATCTTAAAAAGGGGCTGTCAGCTTTGATGTCAATCCGGCATATGATCTTCATGGACGAGTCATGCTGGTTTTTCTCACCTGATAAGATGTATTTCGGGTATATTGTAAGAACGGGGAAATTGAAATGCCTCAACAGAGGCGATTTTGAGTTTATAACGAAAAAAAAGTCCTTTTTTGTCAAGAGCATCAAGGGGCGTTCATCTTCAATCATCAGGCAGATCAATATCAATTCTTTTGATCCCAAAAACAAGGTTGCCTTTTTTCAATATGATGAACCAATACCATACGAAATCATTCAAATATACAAACATCGCATTATCACTCTTATCAGCAAATATGTAGAAATAAGGAAGATCATTATGGATCTCAATTCACTTCTTTATGTTCAAAAAGAGGCTTTCAACGATGAATATTTGACCTGGCTTGATGAGATCAGTAACGGTCATCAATTTGGAGACGAGCTGACAGAACACCCCAAACTGAGAACCTTCATCAATCTTTTTTCAAATGGTTATTACACAACGCTCTTTGGGCGAGCTTATAATCATGATATTGAAAATCTGATCCATGACAGTGAAAGAATCATCTTTAAACTCTATGAGATGAAATACCTCAATGATATTGGAATGGTTAAAATAATATGAGAATGGTGGGAAAATGACAAAAATCCTAAAGAACTGCTATTGCTGGGATCACGTAAAGGAAGATTTTGATTACAAATCGCTTTACATACAAGACGGTGTCTTGATAGACCCTGAAAAAGACGAGATAGAGAAAAATACGATCGAGATAGACAATCTTAAAGGCAAATACCTCTATCCGGCATTTGTTGATTCGCACCTTCATCTTCTTGGAGTAGGTTCGGAGTTACGGAACCCTCCTTTGAATGATGTAGACGCACCGGAGATTCTAAGAGAATTGATCAGAGCAGACGAGAGAGAAACAATACTGCTGAGAGGTTGGGACGAAGAGAAACTTGGTTTCATACCTGACAGAGACTTTCTCGACAATATATCCAACAAAAAGAATATTATACTGATCAGGAAATGCGGGCATATCGGTACTGTGAATACACCCGCCATTAACGCTTTCCAACTTGAAGAAACAGGTAATATTGATAACAGCGAATTATCAAGAGGATTGCTGAAGGAGAGAGGTCTGAACCAGGCTCTCGAAAAAATCGTTAATGACAAAAGGAGTATTGCCAAAAACTTAATAACAGCCGCAGAAAAGTTAAAGAAAGAGGGCATCACGTCTGTCCATAGTGATGATTATCACAGCGTCCGGTTTGATTCGCTGATCGAAATCCTTCAACGCCAGCGGGAGATCAGAATCTTTGAGAAGGTTAATCCTAATAGCATGGAAGAGCTTCAAGCAATGACAGAGAGTGGCGTATTCTCCAGTCACAATACAGAATTCCTCAGGGTGAAAAGTGTCAAGGTCTTTCTCGATGGTTCATTCGGTGGTAGAACGGCCTTGCTAACTGCCCCTTATGAAGACACCCCCACTCGCGGGATTGCTTATATGACCTCAGATGAATTTGCCGAATATGTTCATTTTTGTGAAAGAAACGAACTTCAACTGATTGCACATGTCATTGGAGACGGTGCATTAAAAATCGCGCTTGAAGGATTTGAAAAAGCAATATCCTCACAGAATCCTCTCAGGCATAGGCTTGTGCATCTTCAAATGGCCTCACGAGAGCAACTGTCATTGATTAAAAGGCTTGACTTACGAGTGAGTATACAACCCATTTTTTTCGACAGTGATTTTGATATGGGCCAACGCATCCTGGGGAAAAAACGTTTTGAAGAGATCTGCTATCCCTTCAGGAAAGCTCTTGATATGGGTATCAAGGTTTCTCTCTCAACTGATTCTCCAGTTGAAAAGACAAACCCAATCATTAACATGGTTTCAGCGTTACGATTTATGGATCTCAACAAGGCATTTTATAGTTACACCGTAGCCGGGGCCGAAGCCGCCTTTATGGAAACGGAACTTGGCCAGTTGAGACCGGGCTTTAAAGCCGATGCCTTTTTACATGAACGTAATATTTTTCAGATGAATACAGATGAGATTAGAACGACTAAACCGGAAAATGTTTTATACAACGGTCAATGGATTTTTAATTTATAATATTTCAAAGGGAGGACTTACTACATGTTAGGACTTGTTATTATTGCAGTTTTAGGCGCACTGGCATTTGCGGCCATCAACTTTGCAAGTGTCAAGAAACTTGACACCGGAACACCGTTGATGCGGGAAATTGCAGGTGCCATTCAGGAGGGGGCCGATGCCTTTATCAGGCATGAGTACAAGGCCATTTTTACATTAGCTATCTTTGTCGCCATCGTCCTGATGATACTGGTATCATGGTATACAGGAGTGGCTTTCATTTTGGGAGCTTTGATGAGCGCGACAGCGGGTTGGATTGGAATGAAAATCGCTACAATTTCCAACGTCAGGGTATCAAATACAGCCCGAAAAACCGACAGCCTTGGAAAAACGCTTAAGGTTGCCTTCAAGGGCGGCAGTGTTATGGGACTCAGCGTTGGTGGATTTGCGCTTCTCGGACTGGGCCTGCTTTACCTCGTGTTCGGAAAAATGCTCGGACAGGTGGAGACGGAGAACCTCAAGATCATTACCAACTGGATGGGGGTTAACTTCATCCCCTTCACGATGACTGTATCAGGATATGCATTGGGATGCTCCATAATCGCTATGTTTGACCGTGTGGGTGGAGGTATTTATACGAAAGCCGCAGACATGGGGGCTGACCTTGTCGGTAAGACAGAAGCGAAGATCCCCGAAGACGACCCGAGAAACCCGGCTACAATTGCTGATAATGTTGGAGACAACGTTGGAGACGTTGCCGGGCTTGGCGCTGACCTTCTCGAGAGTTATGTCGGATCTCTTATCTCGGCAATCGTATTATCGTCTTATATGTATTACACGTCAATCGATACCGGAAAGAATATCTCGGAAACCCTTGTGCAGAAATTGATCACCTATCCGATTATCTTTGCTGCGATCGGAATCATTTCCTGTATCGTCGGAATACTCTTTCTGGTTGTCAAGAGGGTATCTGAGAACCCTCATATGGAACTGAACGTTGCAACGTGGACCTCAGCCGTCCTCACCATCGTCTTTACAGGTATATTTACCTTCATGCACTTTGATGGCGAGATGTTAGAAGGCATCGGCTTTAACTCCGGTCCTCTTTCGCCCTGGCTGGCGGCTATTTTCGGCGTATTAAGTGGTATTGTGATCGGACAGCTTGCCGAGTATTTTACAAGTTACGATTACAAACCGACACAGGGCATTGCACAGGCCTCAAAGCAGGGTACAGCTCTGACGATAACACAGGGGCTCGCCATCGGGATGAAATCTACATTCTTCCCGGTTATCATGCTGGCAACTGCAACAATCGTTGCTCATGCCTTTGCCGGATTATACGGAGTCGCAATGGCGGCCGTTGGGATGCTCTCTTTTGTTGCAGCAACCGTTTCCGTTGATACTTACGGCCCGATTGCCGATAATGCCGGTGGAATCAGTGAAATGTCTGAATTGAAACCCGGCGTGAGAGAAATCACTGACAAACTTGACTCAGTCGGAAACACAACAGCGGCTATTGGTAAGGGCTTTGCCATTGGTTCAGCTGCACTCGCCGCTCTCTCATTGTTTGCATCCTATCTATATTCACAGGCGGCTCCCGGACAGACCGATGGGATCGAATTGCTTCTGAACTTTATCAATCCGATGACATTGGCCGGCGGGCTTGTTGGGGCTGCTTTACCCTATCTCTTCTCTGGCATTCTGATTGAGGCTGTTGCAAAAGCCGCCAGAAAGATGGTTGACGAAGTCAGGAGACAATTCAAGGCTGATCCTGATATATTGACAGGAAAAACAAGGCCGGATTACAAACACTGTATAGAGATATCCTCAGAAGGAGCTCTTTCAGAGATGAAGACGCCTGCGTTGATAGCAGTTTTAACCCCGATAGTAACCGGTTTTGTATTCGGCGCTGAATTTGTCGGCGGCCTTTTAATCGGAACGACCCTTTCAGGTATCATGCTGGCACTCTTCACAGCCAACTCAGGTGGTGCATGGGACAACGGTAAAAAGTACGTCGAATCCGGCGGTGTTGAAGGCGAAGGTAAGAATTCCGATGCTCATTCAGCCGCTGTTGTCGGCGACACAGTTGGAGATCCTTTAAAGGATACGGTTGGCCCGTCACTTGATATCCTGATCAAGATAATGGCCGTTGTGTCACTGATCATGGTTTCAGTATTCGGAAAGTACAATTTCCTGTCACTCTTTTGATTTAATCCCGGAGATATAATTTAGAAGAAAAACGGGGCGGACCTGATGGTACGCCCCGTTTTTTTACTTTTTTGGTTCTTTACTGTATAATAGAGTATGATTGAAAATAGAGGTGAAGAGATTTGGATGAAAAACCCCTGGAAATTTTGATGAAAAATTCCATGATAAACTATGTGGTTGCCATTCTGATATTTGTAATCGGTGTCTTTGTTCTCCTGATTATCAACAAAATACTAAAGAAAAGGCTGGAAAAGATAAGGGATCATAAGAAATACGATCTATTTGAATTCATCTATTCCCTTTTCAAAAAGACATTTTACCCTCTTATCTTTTATGGTCTGATACTTGCCTCAGTATCATCTCTCGAGTTTCCGGTTATAGTTGAAAAGACCATCGGGTATATCGGGGTCATCCTCTTTACATTAGCCGGTGTTCGTTTTGTCAATGCCCTGCTGGATTACTGGTTCAGTATGTTGGCAAAGAAAAAGGGGACCACACAGAACCAGATTCAGGGCTTGAAGGGACTCTTCAGCATGGTCAAGGCCGGCATCTGGATAATCGGTGTCATCATCGCCGCCCAGAATATGGGATACAACGTCTCAGCAGCCGTGGCTGGCTTGGGAGTAACCGGTGTGGCAGTGGTCTTTGCCGCTCAGGCCATCCTTGGCGATCTGTTCAGTTACTTTTCCATCCTCTTTGATAAACCGTTCGAACCCGGTGATTTCATTATTGTCGGGGAGATGATGGGAACGGTGCAGCATGTTGGCGTTAAGACAACGAGAGTAACCAGCATTTCAGGTGAGCAACTTGTGCTGTCAAATTCCGATCTGACCAGCTCAAGGCTGAAAAACTACAAGAAAATGCAGAGAAGGAGAATTGCCTTTAAAGTGGGGTTTGTTTACGGAACATCACACGAGGAATTGAAGGATATTCGAACGATAATCGAGAATATCGTCAAAGAATTGGATAACGTGACACTGGACAGAGTCCATTTTATTTCTTTCGGGGACTTCAGTCTGAACTTTGAGATTGTCTATTATGTGGAAACGCCGGAATATATAGATTATATGAATGCACAACAGGCGATAAACCTCGAATTGAAGAGGATATGTGATGATAAGGGGTACGAATTCGCATTCCCGACACAAACCGTTTATGGAATCCTTGAAAATTCCAATCAATCAGAAACATCCATGCAGAACAGATAGGGGGGCTAACATGAAAAAAGTCATTTTAATCCTTACAATCACCATCATCACAAGCGTTCTTCTATTGTCAAGAACCATCGTGGTGGGTGGTGACAATCCGGACTACAACAGTATTCAGGCTGCGATTTCAGCAGCCGAAAACGGTGATCTGATCACTATACATTCAGGAACCTACACTGAAAACCTCAGGTTTTCGAAATCGATTCAGCTCGAAGGTCTCAATACCAATCGGGTCATCATAAAACCGGCTAACAAGAAAAGACCGACAATCCTCATTGAAAATGCCAACCGGGTCAGTATCTCCGGTATGACTGTTCATGGTGAAACGATTGCGATATCAACTGCCATGACAAGCGTTGAGATCGAAGGTAACAAGATTATCACTCAGAATGACGGGATTAGAGCGGGAACCCTGAATCAGGAGGTTTACATCAGAAACAATTCCATCTATGGGGCCTATGAGGGCTACGGTCGTTCAAACACAAGTACAAACGGCATCATGAGTGTCGGAATAGGGAAGATCGTCATTGAGAACAACGAGATAAAGGCATTTCACAACGCCGTTTACCTGGGAGGCAAAAAACCGGTCAAACTCTTTCAGAATCAGCTGATCGAGAACAACAATGCCCTCTACACTTGTGGAAACACCGAAGCCCTGTTGATTAAAAACAGAATTGCCGGGAATACCAACAGTGGGATTCTTGCTGTTGCCAAATCCACACTGGTCCTTGAGTCCAACCTCTTTACAGGGAACAGAGAATTTGATATTGTACTGGCAGACAAAGATAACACCCCGGGAATTTCCCAGAATTTCACCGGCAGTATCTCCGGTAACTCAAATCTTTTCACGGAAGAACCAAAGATTCGACCGGAGGACTATACTCTACCTGAAAACTTTATAAAAGAAGAGGAATGAATCAAATCCAAAAGGTAGGCCTTGTTTTTGGCGGTCCCAGTCCGGAACATGACGTATCGATAAAATCCGCGAGCAGTATCTTTAATGCCTTTGTTCAAAACAAGCATCAACATAACCGGCAAATCGTTCCGTTTTACATCGACCAGCAGGGATTCTGGTATGACGTAACATCCTCAATCAAGATACTGTCCGGCAAATTGATTGATGAGGAGCAAAAGACATTAAAGAAAAGATTCCCCTTTGCCTATCCCGAGATCGATCTGTGGTTGCCCATGATTCACGGCAAATTCGGAGAAGACGGCACGCTGCAGTCCATATTGGAATCCACTGATATCGATTATATCGGTTCGAGAACGTTGACAAACTCGATTTGCTTCGATAAGATCCAAAGTAGGAATATTGCATCCTGTTTGAGGGTTCGACAACCGGTTTATCTTGCTTTAAACCACCAAACTGTCAAAGAAAAAGACCCGGTCAATCTTATCTGTAACCATTTTTCATTTCCGGTATTCGTCAAACCTTCCGGCACCGGATCCTCGATTGGTATCACAAAGGTTCGGGAAGAAGAGGACATCAAGCCGGCGATAAAAAAGGCTTTTAAAATTGACGACAGAATCATTGTTGAAGAGTGCATCGATGATATAATTGAAGTAGAATGCGGGATGATCGGCAAGGAGAAGAAAGTGATTTCCGAGCCCGGAGAGGTATTTTACAGGGAAGACTTTTATGATACATATGCGAAATATGAAGACGATGAGACAAGGTGTATTGTACCGGCCGGCATCAGTCTTGAAGCTAAGAAAAGGATCAGAGATCTTACGCTTGTCATCGCTACTTTCTTCGGGGTCACTGATATGGCGCGAATCGATTTCTTTGTTAAGCGGAAAAACGGTGAGATCTACTGGAATGAGATCAACACCATTCCCGGGTTAACTGAAAAGAGTATGTTCCCAAGGCTGTGGCATTATGAAGGCATTAACATGTTTGCATTAATCAACAGGATTATTGACGAGCACAACGGGCCGTAATAAACTAAAATGATAGTAATGCCATTTACGTCACAACTTTAGACGAAACAAATGAGGTGATTAAAGTGTATTTTGATAAATTTTCACATGAAGCAGCCGAGATGTTTTTAATATCGCAAAGAGAAGCGGAAAATCTCGGTCACAGAATGATCGATCCTGAACATATATTGCTTTCAATCTGTAAAGTTCCATCCAATATTGTTTT
>Ga0102934_1001524_pt1 | contig 16194 bp, 11 predicted proteins | sample SalPonR2_A_D1_MG_FD_78175 | JGI IMG/M metagenome (GOLD analysis project Ga0102934, IMG submission 78175) | Salt pond soil microbial communities from South San Francisco under conditions of wetland restoration - Salt Pond MetaG R2_A_D1_MG | ecosystem: Environmental > Aquatic > Marine > Intertidal... | reverse complement strand
TTTACCTTTAAGCATATCACTTAAACTCTTGAGCGGTCTGTTCCCGTGACCTCTTACCGGGCGGGAACGCCTTCCGTTATCGAACAAAGCATCAACAGCTTCCTGGAGCATTCTCTTTTCATTTCTCAATATTACTTCGGGGGCCCGTATCTCAATGAGCTTCTTTAGCCGGTTGTTCCGGTTAATAACCCTTCTGTATAAATCGTTCAGATCAGATGTGGCGAACCTTCCCCCTTCCAGGGGAACGAGCGGGCGCAGATCCGGCGGCAGTACCGGGATAGTTTCAAGTATCATCCACTCAGCTTTATTGGGACTGCCGAGAAAGGCTTCCATCACCCTAAGTCTCTTGAGCACTTTCTTCTTACGCTGCATCGAGGTTTCGACTTTCGCCTGTGCCCTGAGGTTAATTGATTCCTCTTCAATATCCACCTGCGCGAGAAGTTCCCTTATAGCCATTCCACCCATCTTGGCTGTAAATTCTACCTCTTTTTCAACAAGCTCATAATATGTTTCATCATCTATAAGCTGCTTATGTTCAAGCCCTGATTCACCGGGGTCTATGACAACTCTGGATTCATAGTACAATATTCTTTCAAGGTTGCGGATTGAAATCCCCAGCATATATCCTATGCGGCTCGGTATCCCTTTCAGAAACCATATATGAGCAACGGGAACGGCAAGTTCGATATGCCCCATACGCTCTCTCCGCACCTTCGAATGGGTCACTTCCACGCCGCATCTGTCACAAATAACCCCTCTGTAACGAATCCGTTTATATTTACCGCAGGCACATTCCCAGTCTTTGACGGGGCCGAATATTCTCTCGCAGAAAAGTCCGTCCTTCTCCGGTTTGAAAGAACGATAGTTAATGGTTTCGGGTTTTAAGACTTCTCCGTAACTCCATGAACGAATAGCTTCCGGTGAAGCCAGCTTGATCCCCATAGCGTCTATTCCGCCGGGGTGATTTCGATTTTTATCAAAAAAGGTAGTATACAAAGGAAACCTCCAACTCTTTATTCCCTTCCAAGACTTACATCCAGACACAAACTCTGAAGTTCTTTTAACAGCACACTAAACGATTCAGGCAAACCCGGTTCGGGCGCGGTTCCACCCTTTACGATAGATTCATATACTTTGCTTCTTCCGCTTACATCATCGGATTTGACAGTTAATATTTCCTGAAGGCAATAGGCGGCTCCGTAAGCTTCAAGAGCCCATACCTCCATCTCACCAAATCTCTGACCGCCGAACTGAGCCTTGCCTCCAAGCGGCTGCTGTGAAACGAGTGAATAAGGCCCGATAGACCTCGCGTGAATCTTGTCATCAACAAGGTGTGAGAGTTTCATCATATAAATATATCCGACTGTAACCTTGTTATCGAAAACTTCTCCCGATCTGCCGTCGTAGAGAACAGCCTTTCCATCCTCGGGCAATCCGGATTCCTTCAATGCCTCTTTAATTTCGGTAACTGTAGCTCCGTTAAACACCGGAGTTGTAGCTCTCGCTCCCTGTTTCTGCGTGGCCCAGCCGAGATGTGTCTCAAGAATCTGCCCGACATTCATCCTGCTCGGCACTCCCAGCGGATTCAGCAAGATATCAACCGGCGTGCCGTCTTCCATGTAAGGCATATCTTCTTCGGGTACTATTGTAGAAATAACCCCTTTGTTTCCGTGCCGTCCGGAAATCTTGTCACCAACGGCTATTTTTCTCTTCCGTGCAACGTAAACTTTAACAAGTTTGTTTACCCCGGGTGGGAGTTCGTCGCCGCGTTTTATTCTTTCAACCTCTTTTTCATATTTCACATCTATCCCGTCAATAGCTCTCGCGGCCGTCTCCATCAAAGATTGAATCTTTTCATCAACCTTTGAATTCTTCACTATAGGCAGTCCCCAGTGCAGGTAATCAACATCTATGGTATCGAGTAATTTTTCCGTGATCTTCCTTCCAGCTTTTGCCTGTATCTCGCCGGTTTCAGAATGAATCAGCTTCTCGGTTGTCTCTCCGAGCATTAACTTTTTCAATCTTTCTTTTCTTTTGCTTTTTACGAACTCCTTATTCTCCTGGAACTTCTTCTCAAGGGCCTTGATCTCTTTCTTTTCCTGATTCTTTGCCCTATCGTCACGTTCTTTCCTGGAAAACAGTTTGACGTCGATCACTATCCCGTCCATGCCGGTTCCGGCCTTGAGGGAAGCGTCCCGCACATCTCCCGCTTTTTCTCCGAATATCGCTTTAAGCAGTCTCTCTTCGGGAGTAAGTTCGGTTTCACCCTTCGGGGTAACCTTTCCGACAAGAATATCACCCGCTTTAACACGTGCCCCTACCATTATTATTCCGTCTTCATCGAGGTTGGACAATGAGTCCTCTCCCACATTCGGAAGTTCCCTTGTGATCTCTTCCTTGCCGGCTTTAGTGTCCCGTACCTGCAATTCATACTCTTCGACATGAATAGAGGTCAACACGTCTTCCTTCACAAGCCTCTCGCTGATGGCGATCGCATCTTCGTAGTTGTATCCGCGCCAGGGCATAAAAGCTACAAGCAGATTCCTTCCAATAGCCAGATCACCTTTAACAGAAGCTGAAGCATCGGCTATTACATCACCTTTCTTTACCTTATCACCGACATTTACTATCGGCTTCTGGTTAATACAGGTATCCTGGTTTGAGCGTTTGTATTTTACCAGTCTGTACTCGTCAATTCCGCCGAATCCAGAGAAATCATCCAGATCGCTGTCACTGCTGTCGACATTGTAAGAAATCTGTATTCTGTCAGCGGAAACATTCTTTACCGTACCGCTTCTCCTGGCAATAGCGAGAACTCCGGAATCGTAAGCGGCTTTACCTTCCAGACCTGTCCCTACTAAAGGGGCTTCAGGTTTCAGAAGGGGGACAGCCTGACGCTGCATATTGCATCCCATTAAAGCTCTGTTGGCATCATCATGTTCGAGGAAAGGTATAAGAGCGGCTGATATACCAACAAGCTGATTCGTTGAGATATCGATATAGTTGATATCCTTAGGGTCAACAAGTACGAAATCGCCCTTACTTCTTGCCATCACCTTATCAGAAGTAAACTTCCTGTTTTTATCAACCGGTGAACTTCCATGCGCTATTATCGTGTCATCTTCCATATCAGCGGATAACATCTCTACTTCATCAGTTACAACACCGTTCTTCACTTTCAAATAAGGTGTTTCCAGAAAGCCGAATTCATTGAGGTGGCCGAAAGACGCAAGCGACGTAATCAAACCTATGTTAGGTCCCTCCGGTGTTTCAATGGGGCACAGGCGGCCGTAATGCGTAAAATGCACATCTCTGACTTCAAATCCGGCTCTTTCCCGTGTCAATCCGCCTGGACCAAGCGCTGAAAGGCGCCGTTTGTGAGTCAGTTCGGCTATGGGATTGGTCTGATCCATAAATTGCGAAAGCTGACTGCTTCCGAAAAAGGATTGTATCACGGCGCTGACAGTCCTCGCGTTAACCAGATCATAGGGTGTCGGGTTGTCTGATTCCTGAATAGTCATTCTCTCACGGATTATTCTGGCCATCCTGGAAAGACCTATTGAAAACTGATTGGAGAGAAGCTCTCCTATAGATCTGACACGCCTGTTGCCCAGATGGTCAATATCATCAACCGGGCCGTCTGTTTCTTTTAGATTGATAAGGTTCGCTACAACGGCAATAAAGTCTTTGGGCGTTAATGTCGTTGTTTCAATCGGAACATCTATACCAAGGCGCTTATTTATCTTATACCGCCCCACCCTCGCCAGATCGTATCGTTTTGGATTGAAAAACAACCTCTGCAGAAGAGCTTTGGCCGTTTCAAGACTTGGCGGATTCCCCGGCCGCAGCAAATTGTAGATACGCTTCAAAGCCTCTTCGCTGTTCGAGGTCTTATCCTTGGCGAGAGTTTTGAGAATAACATCACTGTCAAGCCCCTTCTTCTTCTTTACAAGGACAAGCTTCGTGATCTTTCTCTCTTTCATCGATTCAAGAATCTCTTCAGTAATCAATTTGCCGCACTCGATGATTATTTCGCCTGTTTCGGGATCCACAATATCTTCCGCGACAGCTCTATCTATCAGAGCATTATCTTTCTTGTTCTTTCTCGATGATAATTTATAAATCTCTTTTTTGTGGAAAAGCTTTATGATAGCGCTGTCCGGCTCAAATCCCATCGCTTTGAGAAGTATCGTCACGGGCATTTTACGGCGGCGGTCGATGTAAACGTACATTACGTCATTAACATCTATCGCGAATTGCACCCATGATCCCCGGTATGGAATTATCCTGGCGCTGAAGAGTCTTTTCCCGTTAGCGTGGTATTTGTCGCTGAAAACCGCTCCTGGAGAACGGTGCAGCTGACTGACAATTACCCTTTCCGCGCCATTTATGATAAAGGTGCCTTTATCTGTAATAAGAGGAATTTCACCAAGATAGACATCACTCTGTATAATGTCTTTTATAGCCTCCTTGTCGCCACCCTTTTCCATTATAACAAGACGCAGAGAAGCCTTCAGCGGAACCGCGTAAGTGAGATCCCGGTCCCTGCATTCCTCAACTGAATATTTCGGCTCACCTACGGTATAACCAAGATACTCCAGTGAAAAATTACCCCTCGATGATACAATGGGAAATATCGATTTAAAAACCGACTCCAAACCAACGTCTTTCCTTTTCTCCTTCGAAACTTTCGGCTGGAGAAATGTGTCGTAAGACGATAGTTGCAAATCCAACAAATGGGGAAGCCCCATCACTTTGGGAGTTTTTCTGTAATCGATTCGCTTAGACATTTTAATCATGCGAAACGGCCCTTCCCTTTCTTTGGTCTTATATTCAACATCAACCAAATAAGTAAATTACTTAAGTTCTACAGTAGCTCCAACTTCTTCTATCTTCGATTTAAGCTCATCCGCTTCATCCTTGTCGACACCCTCTTTTACAGGCACCGGAGCGGATTCAACAAGTTTCTTAGCTTCAATAAGACCAAGGTCTGTAATCGACCGGATAACCTTAATTACCTGAATTTTCTGGCTTCCCACATCTTTCAGAACCACGTCAAATTCAGTCTGCTCCTCTTCCTCTCCGCCGGCCTGAGCGCCCGCGGCGCCTCCAGCCATCATAGCTACGGGAGCAGAAGCGCTGACACCAAAGAGATCTTCTAGGACTTCTACCAGTTCCGAAAGCTCCATTACAGTCAGTTCTTTTACCATATCCACTATCTTCTTAACATTGGCGGATTCAGGCTCTACACTTTCCTTCTCTTCAGATTTATCTTCCTTCTTCTCCTCTTTCTTTTCCTCTTTCTTATCTTCCTTCTTTTCCTCTTTTTCGGTCTTTTTCTCTTTCTTCTTAGTCTCTTTCTTTTTGGTTTCCTCTTTCTTGGCGTCTTTCTTCTCAGTTTTCTCCTCTTTTACTTCCTCTTTCTTCTTTTTCTCTTCCTTCTTATCGGCAGACATTCTTACCTCTCTTTCCAGATTATTTCAAAGTTATCAAAAAACTTGTTTTATCTTACAGCCCGGGCTTTATGCCGCTCCCTTCTTTTCTGAAATGGCATGGAGAACATATACAAGATTCCGACGGGAAGCATCGAGGCAGTTAATAAGACCTCGCACCGGATTCTGAAGTGTCCCAACCAGTTTCGTCTGAAGTTCGGTTTTGCCCGGAAGTGACGCAAACGCGGCCGTCTTTTTTTCTCCAAGAATACGGCCGTTTACCAAAGCCCCCTTAAAACGGGGTAATTCATGTTCATCGGCAAATTTCTTTAAAATCTGAGCGGGAAGGACCTCTTCCTCGTCGCTGACAGCAAAAGCTGTCGGTCCCGAGAGAAATTCATTCATGCCCTCTATACCCATACTGTCGAACGCTCTTAGAGCCAGGGTATTCTTGATAACCCTGAAAGTGATATTATTTTCATAGCATTCTCGCCTGAGCTTCGAAATAGCGGCAACATCCAACCCCTTATAGTCGTTCAATATAACACTCTTGGCTCCTTTCAAGAGCTCTACGAGCTCATCAACTCTGTCTATTTTGGCCTGCTGCACCATCAGATATACTCCTTTCCCTTTATCTCGCTATATCTACTATTGATGTTCTATCAAGTTTAATGGAAGGACCCATGGTTCTTGAGATATAAATATTTAAGAAATATCTCCCTTTAGCGGCGGAAGGCTTGGCTCTAAGCAGCTCTTTCACTATCGCTCTTATATTATCAGCGAGTTTCTCCTTCTCGAAAGAGATCTTCCCCACCTGAACATGGATATTACCGTTTTTGTCAACACGGTATTCCAGCTTTCCCGCCTTTGCCTCAGTGACCGCCTTTGTCACATCGGACGATACTGTCCCCGCTTTTGGATTCGGCATCAGTCCTCTGGGACCCAGAAAGCGGCCCAGCTTGCCAACTTCACTCATCATATCGGGGGTGGCGATGGCAACGTCAAACTCAAACCATCCATCATTTATCTTCTCAATATACTCGTCAAAACCCGCGTAATCGGCTCCGGCTTCAAGAGCTTCGCGTTCCTTGTCCCCCTGGGCAAAAACCAGAACTCTTACTTTCCTGCCCGTACCGTGAGGAAGCATCACCGTTCCCCTGACCTGCTGATCGGCATGCTTGGGATTGACTCCGAGCCTGGCTGAAAATTCAAGCCCTTCATCAAAATTCGCCGGCTTCTGACTCTTAATGAGTTCCACAGCTTCATCCAGAGGATATTCTTTTGCTGGATCTATCTCTTTCCGGTTGTCCACATATCTTTTGCCGTGCTTCATCTTACAATCACTTTCTGTCTTAAAAACCTAATTTTCAACAACTATTCCCATACTCCTGGCGCTGCCTTTTACTATCTTTACAGCAGCTTCGAGATTATAGGCATTTAAATCCTTCATTTTTTCTTTTGCTATCTCTTCTACCTGGGCCAATGATATTTTCGCTACTTTCTCCTTGTTCGGTTCCCCCGAACCCTTGGCGATTTTTGCCGCTTTTCTCAAGAATTCCGATGCCGGCGGCGATTTGGTCTCAAAAGTGAAACTCTTATCAGCATAAACAGTTATCTCTACAGGAACAATGCTCCCGACCATCTTCTCAGTCGCCGAGTTAAACTGTTTGCAGAAATCCATCGAACTTACCTGCAGCTGCCCCAGTGCCGGTCCAACAGGAGGAGCCGGTGTGGCCTTCCCGCCGGGAATCTGAAGTTTAATAACCTTTAGAATCTTCTTTTTTGATTTTTTAGCCATTGGTCGCAACTCTCCTCAATCTGAAATTCCTTATTCTCAGAGAAATTCTGTGACTTACAGCGGCTTTACCTGAAGAAAATCAAGCTCAACCGGTGTTTCTCTCCCAAAAATACTGACCAGGACCTTCAATTTGCCCCGTTCCGGGCTGATTTCATCAACAATACCTGTAAACTCGGAAAACGGTCCATCGACAACATTAACGTGCTCACCTAATGTGAAAGGAACTTCGGGAATAATCCCTTCTCTCTTCTCCATCCTGCCCAGTATTCTGTCCACATCCTTTTTGGGAATGGGCAGGGGTTTCTCTCTCCCCCCCACAAAATGTGTAACTCCCGTAACATTCTCTACAAGATTCCATGTTTCATTGCTCATTTCCATCTGGATCACTATATAGCTGGGAAAGAGTTTGCGTTCTCTCACCTTCTTCTTACCCTTCTTCATCTCCGCCACTTCTTCAGTTGCTACAAGTATATTCCCGAACTTATCATCCAAACCGGAATTTTTAGCGATTCTTTCTATTGAATCGCGCACCTTCTTTTCGCGGCCGGAATAGGTGTGAACGACATACCATTTCATATTTTTATATTGGTCATCATCTTCGGTCTTTTTAATATTCTGGCCGTCCTTGCCTTCACCCCCCTCTTCAGACCCGTCTGACGCGGCGTTATCTGAAGAAACCTCAGCCCCCTTCTCTTCCGGATGATTCTCCTGATCAGAAACGCTATTTTTATTTTCCTTATCAGCTATTTCTTCTTCTGTCTTATTTTTTGAAATCTCTTCGCCCATTATTTTTTCCTCAAAATCTAATTGAACTTAATTACCATCCCAGCAGATATCTGATAATAAACGAAAGTATGTTATCAACCACACCGATGAAAACAGTTACTACAAAGGAAGCAATAATTACCAGTTTTGTGGATTCTTTCAGTTCGTCACGAGAAGGCCACGTTACTTTCTTCATTTCCACTTTTACTTCTCTGAAAAAATTTCCGATTTTTTCTATCATTACAACCTCCGTGGTAGATCAACAAAACGGCCTTTTCTCTGACAGAACGAGCAAGCTGCTCAGCTGTATTTCAGCTATGCCGCCACCCCCGTAAACGTCAGCGTATCTTCTCCGGCTGCCTGGAACCATTCGCCGCCCGCTACCTCGTTTGTTTGTGCAGCGTGTGCTTACCGCAAAACCTGCAGTATTTCTTCTGTTCTAATCTGTCAGGATGCAGACGCCTGTTCTTTGTTGTCTGGTAATTCCTATTCTTGCACTCCGTGCAAGCCATAGTTACATTCTGTCTCATTTTTCGCTACACCTTTTATATAAAAATTACTACTCAATAATTTCAGTTACAACACCAGCTCCGACGGTTCTTCCGCCTTCACGAATAGCAAACCGCAATTCCTTCTCCATCGCTATCGGGCTTATCAGCTCTACCGTCAGCTCAACATCATCACCCGGCATTACCATCTCCGTGCCTTCCGGCAGAGTTGCTACTCCCGTTACATCTGTCGTGCGAAAATAAAACTGCGGCCTGTATCCTTCAAAAAACGGCGTGTGTCTTCCGCCCTCTTCCTTCTTCAATACATATACCTTACACTTGAACTTCTTATGAGGCGTTATCGAACCGGGCTTCGCGGCTACCATTCCCCGAAGCAGATCCTTCTTGTTTATCCCCCTCAGCAGCAAGCCTACATTGTCTCCGGCTCTACCCTCATCGAGAAGCTTCCTGAACATCTCCACTCCCGTCACCACCGTCTTCTGCGTGTCCCTTATCCCCACTATCTCCACATTCTCTCCCACATTTACTATCCCGCGCTCTATCCTTCCCGTTCCTACCGTACCTCTTCCCGTTATCGAAAATACATCCTCAACCGGCATCAAAAACGGCTTGTCCAGATCCCTCTCAGGCTCGGGTATATAACTGTCCAGCGCATCCATAAGCTCCCATATACACTTGACCTCTTCCGAATCCGCGTCATCGCTCTCAAGAGCCTTAAGCGCACTGCCCTTTATTATCGGTATCTCATCCCCCGGAAATTCATACTCGTCCAGAAGCTCCCTCACCTCAAGCTCCACAAGCTCTATAAGCTCAGGATCATCAACCATGTCCGTCTTGTTCATAAATACCAGAAGCGCAGGCACATTAACCTGCCGCGCCAGAAGTATATGCTCCCTCGTCTGAGGCATAGGCCCGTCCGCCGCACTCACTACCACTATAGCCCCGTCCATCTGCGCCGCGCCCGTTATCATATTCTTGATGTAATCCGCGTGACCGGGACAATCAACATGCGCGTAATGCCTGTTCTCCGTCTGGTATTCAACATGCGCCGTGGCTATCGTTATGCCCCTGTCTCTCTCCTCCGGCGCCTTGTCTATCTCGTCAAACGGAATGAAATCCGCCCAACCCTTGGTCGCCAGATGCTTCGTCATAGCTGCTGTAAGCGTCGTCTTGCCATGATCAACATGCCCAATTGTCCCTACATTTAAATGCGGCTTGGTCCTTTCAAATTTCTCCTTAGCCATACTCAGTTCTCCTTTACTACGCCAATCCTCTCAGTCTGCCCTGAATTTGCATCATCAATTCCTCGGGCACAACTTCATAATGAGAAAATTCCATTGTGTGAACGGCTCTCCCCTGAGTCAGGGATCTCAACCCTGTTGCGTATCCAAACATATCAGAAAGCGGTACTACCGCTGAAATCACCTGGCCGCTCTTTCTATGGAACATCCCTTCTATTTTACCTCTTCTAACGGTAATATCTTTTATTACATCACCAACATAATCAATGGGAAGAACAATTTCAATGTTCATTATGGGTTCGAGTAAAACCGGTCCGGCTTTTCTAATCCCCTGGACAACAGCTTTGTTGCCGGCGATACGAAATGCAAGCTCCGAAGAATCAACTTCATGATATGAACCGTCAACCAGAGTTACTTCGACATCGATTACGGGAGCACCGTTTACGGGACCGGCATTCAGCGCTTCTTTAGCTCCCTGCTCAACATATGGTATAAATGATTTTGGTACATCCCCGCCCCTGATCTTGTTAACAAACTTGAACCCTTCTCCCGGCGTGGGAGCAATTTCAACCACGACATGTCCGTACTGGCCTTTCCCGCCGCTTTGCTTGATAAATTTGCCTTCCGCTTTGACCGCTTTTGTTATTGTTTCACGATAAGCAACGTGAGGTCGCCCCACATTTGCCTTGACCTTGAATTCCCTCAGCATACGCTCTACCAGTACCTCTAAGTGAAGCTCCCCCATTCCCGAGATAACTGTCTGTCTTGTTTCTTTATCGACATTTACCTGGAAGGTGGGATCTTCATCACTCAATGCCCTCAAAGCGTTGGATAATTTTTCTTCTTCAGCCTTGGTCTGGGGTTCAATCGCGACAGATATGACAGGTTTAGGAAAATTCATCACACTCATTTTAATCGGGTGTTTCGTATCACATAGCGTGTCTCCCGTGCTTGATTGCTTCAGTCCTATAACCGCAGCAATATCACCGGCGTACAGCTTCTTTACATCTTCCCGGGAATCAGCGTGCATAATAAGAGCTCTCGTGAAACGCTCCTTCTTTTTATTAGTAGCATTTATAAGATTCGTGCCGGCCTCTAATTGGCCGCTGTAAACTCTTATATAATGGAGCTTGCCGACAAAAGGATCCCTCGTGACTTTGAATACTATTGCTGAAAAAGGATCTTCTTCTGAGGCCTCTCTGGTTTCCTCTTTTCCTGTGAAGGGATTTACCCCGGAAACAGATGGCACTTCCAGCGGAGTTGGTAAATAATCGGTCACAGCATTGAGAAGAATCTGGATCCCCTTATTCTTGAAAGCTGAACCACATAAAACGGGGACCATTTTAATATCAAGTACGGCTTCTCTCAACGCTTCTTTTATTACCTCTTCGGAAACATCAGCTCCGTCAACAACATGATGCAGGATGTCATCACTGAAATCCGACAATTCCCCCAGCAGTTCTTCCCGTGCCTGAAGAGACTCGCCGATCAGTTCTTCAGGTATCTCTGTTTCTGTATATTTAGCGCCGAGGCTGTTCTCGTCGTAGTAAAAGGCTTTCATTTTAACAAGGTCGACCATTCCCCTGAACTCCTCCCCCGAAGAAATGGGAATCGTTACCGGGCAAATGCCGACATCAAACTTTTTCCTCATCATTTTTACTGTATCATTGAAACTCGCTCCGGCCCTGTCCATTTTATTGACGAAGGCGATTCGCGGAATATTATATCTGTCAGCCTGTCTCCAGACCGTCTCAGACTGCGGTTCCACTCCGCCGACGGCGCAGAAAAGCACAATCAGGCCGTCTATTACCCTGAAACTTCTCTCAACTTCAGCGGTAAAATCAACGTGTCCGGGGGTATCGATAATATTTATTCTGTTATCATTCCAGAAGCAGGTAGTAGCGGCGGAGGTGATTGTAATACCTCTTTCCTTTTCCTGGTCCATCCAGTCCATTACCGCGCTTCCCTGATGCACTTCACCCATCCGTGTTACTTTTCCGGTGTAATACAGCATTCTTTCGGTAACCGTCGTCTTACCCGCGTCTATGTGCGCGGCCAGTCCGATGTTCCGAGTCTTATTTAGAGAATACTTTCTCAAAAGAGAACCTCTCCGGTATCGGGACAACCAATCCCCCAACCGAAAAGGTTGAAGGGCTAGCTTATCCCTAGATATTCTATAGTGCTACAAAAAACTAGCAATCTAGACATTTATTTATTCCCTACCTCCACTGACATCCGTAAATAATTTCGGACACCTTTATGGACTCCACCCTACATCCCAGAAAAACCTTTATTCCAATCCAGCCATAAAAATAGCACCGGGCATTTTACCACTTATAATGCGCAAACGCCTTGTTGGCTTCAGCCATTCTATGAGTATCGTTGCGCTTCTTGACCGCGGGACCTTCCTTGTTGTAATCAAGAATGATTTCTGACGCCAACATATCGGACATCGAATGACCGGATCTCATCCTGGCAAACCCAATGATCCAACGCATTGCAAGTGCCAGTTTTCTGTCATGTTTCACTTCGACAGGGACCTGGTATGTTGCTCCGCCTACACGTCTCGACTTTACTTCGAGCATGGGCTTTACGTTATCCAGAGCCTTCTTGAAAACTTCCAGGCCGTCCTTGCCGGTTTTTGACTCTATGATTTCCAATGCCCCATACACAGCCTCTTCCGCGGCGCTCTTCTTCCCGTCAACCATCACGTAATTTACAAATCTTGCCAAAACAACATCATTATATTTTTCTTCAGGTTGAATTTCTCTTTTTGTTATTCTTCCTTTACGAGGCATCTATTCATTCTCCTTTACGAAGTAAGGCCTATTCTTTTGGTCTTCTTACACCATATTTGGAGCGGCTGGCTTTTCTGCCTTCAACTCCCTCAGTATCAAGACTTCCTCTGACAATATGATATCTGACACCGGGCAAATCCTTTACACGTCCGCCACGGACGAGCACAATGGAATGCTCCTGCAGATTGTGTCCTTCACCCGGAATATAAGCGGTTACTTCCATATTATTCGTTAACCTTACTCTCGCGACCTTTCTAATGGCAGAATTCGGTTTCTTTGGTGTGGAAGTATAAACTCGCGTGCAGACACCCCTTTTCTGGGGGCATGACTGCAGCGCGCGCGCTCCCGTTTTCTTCTTTATCTTTTTTCTGCCTTTTCTTACAAGCTGATTAATTGTAGGCACTTAACACCTCTTTAGATCAAGTCATTTATAAAACCTACACCCCGGTAACAACCACAAAAACAAAGGATGCAGAAGAGTAAATTTATCAATTAGTAAAGTTCTTGTCAAGTCATTAATTGTAATAAATTTATAACATTGCGCCGGGATGATCCCCCCGTGATTTCCTTAAGAAGCCCCCTCCTTCATATCATCAATCATTTCGGACAATTCCTCTTCGGTAAAATCTCTTTCCATAATCTCCTGCTCAGTTACATCTTCTACGAGCTCGATGTTTTTATACTTACGCATTCCGGTCCCGGCAGGTATCAAGTGGCCCATTACAACATTTTCCTTGAGTCCATGCAACTTATCGACCTTACCCTGTGTGGCCGCGTCGGTAAGAACCCTCGTTGTTTCCTGGAAGCTCGCCGCCGAAATATAACTGTCGGTGCTCAAAGACGCCTTTGTTATACCAAGCAGCAGCGGCTTGAATGTGGCCGGCGTTCCTTTTCCCTTCCGGGCTTTCTCGTTTTCTTTTTCAAATATCTTTTTGCTGACCACGTCACCTTCGAGGAAATCGGTAGAGCCCGGATCTTCGACCAGAACCTTCTGAAGCATCTGGCTGACAATAACTTCGATATGTTTGTCATTTATATGAACACCCTGCAGCCTGTATACTTCCTGTATCTCATTCACAAGGTATTCCTGAACGGCATTAACCCCTTTGATATTCAAAATGTCAAATGGATTAACCGGACCTTCGGTAAGGTTGTCTCCAGCTTCTATAGTATCACCTTCATAGACCCTTAGATGTTTCCCCTGAGCGACAGAATAGGTCCTTTTATCACCACTTTCATTTTCTACCACAATCTTACGGATACCCTTAGAGACAGCTCCAAATTTAACATTTCCGTCTATCTCCGAAACTATCGCCGCCGCTTTCGGTTTACGTACTTCAAAAAGCTGCGCCACCCTGGGCAAGCCTCCCGTAATATCGTGTGTTTTCGTTATTTCCTTTGGAATCCTGCATATTACATCTCCGGGAAGAACGTCGTCACCGTCATGAACAACCAGCCTGGCTCCGGTAGGAATAATGAAGTTGCCGATTATTTTACCCTTATTATCGAGCATTTCAATGTGAGGATGCATTTTCTTATCGCGGTCTTCTTCAATTATCCTCTGTCTGAGGCCAGTTTTATCATCAAGTTTTTCATTCAGTGTGACACCCTCGACAATACCACGAAAACGCAATTTCCCGCCTTTATGGGAGATAATAACATTCGAATAGGGATCCCATTCATAGGCAATCTGTCCCTTCTTAACCTTGTCACCTTCATTGATTTTCAGGATTGCTCCATAGGGAACGCCAAAACGCGCTTTTACCCTGTCCTTCTTGTTGCTTAGTATAACAACTTCACCTTTTCGGCCGGTTATCTTTGTTTCCTTGTTCCGGTCCTCTACATATTTTATTCTATTGAATTTTACATACCCTTCATGAGAACAGGTTTTTTGAGTAGTTTCGGCGATTCTGCTTGCCGTTCCTCCAACGTGAAATGTCCTCAATGTAAGCTGAGTGCCGGGCTCTCCAATACTCTGCGCGGCGACAACACCTACCGCCTCGCCAAGATCAACCATTTTGCCGCTGGCTATATTACTCCCGTAGCAGAGAGCGCATGTTCCTCTCTCGGCCTCACATGTCAACACAGATCTTATCTTGACGGTCAAAACTCCCCGCTCTTCGATTTCATCCGCTGTATCTTCATCTATAAGACTATTTGCTTCAGCCAGAACTTCTCCGCTATGCGGATCTACAACATCATCTATTGCCACACGGCCAAGAATCCTGTCACTTAGAGATTCAATAACCTCCTCGCCCTCTTTAAGCGCGCTCGCGTTGATCCCTCTTATTGTGCCGCAGTCATATTCAGTTATAATCACATCCTGAGCAACATCGACAAGACGCCGCGTGAGATAACCCGCGTCGGCTGTCTTAAGAGCGGTGTCAGCAAGTCCTTTTCTGGCTCCGTGAGTGGAGATAAAGTACTGAAGCACCGACAGACCCTCTTTAAAGTTAGCGGTAATAGGCATTTCAATAATTTCACCTATTCCTCCTGTAATCGTCTTCTGAGGCTTGGCCATCAAACCGCGCATTCCGGCTAGCTGACGTATCTGGTCCTTACTTCCTCTCGACCCTGAATTTGCCATCATATATATGGGATTGAACCCTCCCTTATCTTCACTCAGCGCGTCATCCATTCTCTCGGCTACTTCGTTAGTAGTGTGAGTCCAGATATCAATTACCTTGTTATAACGTTCTCCGTCAGTAATAACACCGTTCGAATACTGCTTTAAAATCTTTTCGATCTCTTTTTCGGCACGTTGAATCATATCCGATTTCTTAGGAGGCACCACAATATCATCGACGCCGAATGTTATCCCGGCTTTTGTCGCGTAATTAAACCCGGTTTCCTTAAGCCTCTCAAGGAACTGTACCGTGGCGTAATTTCCAATCATCTTGTAACTTTTCGCGATCAGTTTATTCAAAGTGGATTTATCGAGAAGATCATTAACGAATCCAAGACCTTCGGGCACAATGCTGTTAAAAATCAGCCGGCCAACGGTTGTTTCGAGCAGCTCCCCGTTAATCCTCACTTTAATAAGAGCGTGAATATCAACAACCCCCATATCTTTCGCCATAATCGCTTCACGGGGAGAGAAAAAGATTTTTCCTTCCCCTTTTACACCTTCTTTGGAGGCTGACAGATAGTACGAACCAAGCACCATATCCTGTGAAGGCGTAGCTAAAGCCCCGCCGTTTGCGGGAGACATAATATTATTCGACGACAGCATCAATGTTCTCGCTTCAAGCTGCGCCTCGAGTGACAGAGGCACGTGAACAGCCATCTGGTCGCCGTCAAAGTCCGCGTTGAAAGCGGCGCATACAAGGGGATGTATCTGTATAGCCTTACCCTCAATAAGGGTCGGATGAAATCCCTGAACTCCCAATTTGTGCAGAGTCGGAGCCCTGTTGAGCAAAACGGGATGATCCTTTATTATTTCTTCGAGTATATCCCAGACTTCAGGCCTTTCCCTCTCGACAAGTTTCTTGGCGCTCTTTACTGTCTGTACATAACCCTTTTCTTCAAGCTTACGTATGATAAAGGGCTTGAATAATTCCAGAGCCATTGATTTTGGAATACCGCACTGGTGCATTTCGAGCTCCGGACCTACTACAATCACCGAACGCCCGGAATAATCCACCCGCTTGC
>Ga0102934_1001523_pt1 | contig 16195 bp, 21 predicted proteins | sample SalPonR2_A_D1_MG_FD_78175 | JGI IMG/M metagenome (GOLD analysis project Ga0102934, IMG submission 78175) | Salt pond soil microbial communities from South San Francisco under conditions of wetland restoration - Salt Pond MetaG R2_A_D1_MG | ecosystem: Environmental > Aquatic > Marine > Intertidal... | reverse complement strand
GTCTGACACAGAGGACTGGCAAAAGCATCCAGCGCCACTAACTGAGTATGCGTCGTCTCCGAGCGAGATCGTGCGAGTATCGCCGTGGGAGACGACGATCACGGATGGCGTTTCAGACTGAGTAAGGACCTGTAAGCTGTTTCAAAGACAAAGGAGCGCAAAAAAGACGCGAAAAAATATACTCCTCGCCCCGCGCGCGACTATGCCTCGCTCTCGCTGTCGCCCTCCTCCTCCTCAAGCGCACGCGCTGACTGTCGGAGCGTCACCGAGCTGACGCCAGCCGCGTCGGCGAACGCCTGTTGTGTGCGCGAGCCCGCGAGCCACAGCGCACCGGCCGCGACGCCGTCAGGCGTGCGCCCTGCGAGCGCGGCGTCGTCAGTCGCACGCACCCGTTCGACGGCGGCCTCACACACGGCGCGCGAGACGGCACAACGATGTGCGAGCCGCCGTGTGTGCGCGGTCAGGTTCGGCGGCGGCAGTTGGCCGTCCGTCCGGCTGGCGACGAGCAGCGCACCGCGCGTGATGTCTGCCGGCTCACAGCGCGCATGTTCGGCGAGTCGCTGGCGACCGATGCCCTGCCCGTCCTCGCGCGCGGCGATCAGCACACAGCCGGCGGTCAACACATCCATGTCCTGGCCGTTCAGCGGGTCCTCGTGGAGCGACCGCCACAGGTGACACCCGCGATCACTCAAGCGGTCGGGCAGATCGAGCGAGACGACCATGCGGCGGATCTCGTCAGTCGCATACCCACGATTCCGGTCCTGTTTGCTGCCACGCGATCGCTTATGCCACTTCCAAAGCCGACGCTGCCGGTCGCTCTGGCGTTCCGTCCAGCGGCCCATGTGCGAGCCGAGGCCGCCGTCGACGCGGTCCGGGTCGTGGTAGAACGACTGCTGTGTCGCGAGGTGGCCCTCCTGTGTGCGCTCGATCGTCCGGTGGCCGCCATCGAGCGCGAGCGGTGACGCGTCGATCACGAGGTCGCACTCGGGACACACATGTTCTGCCGGTCCGTGTTCGATGACGGCGTCGCACGCCGGGCACGTCTGTGTCTGGTGGTCGATGCTCGTCGGCGCCGTTGTTTTGTGGGTGGTGCTTAGCATACCCACCCGACCGTTACCGACACGCTGGCATAATCCTTTCGGAGAGCAAACGGTTTCGACAGCCAAAGCGATTTTAACAGAGGCCGCCGAAGTGGGGGTATGACCCGATTGATCGGAGCGTGGACTGACCTGCGCGGCGTCGAGCGCGACATCCTGATCGCACTCGCGGCACACGACGGCGACGCGCCGACGAACACCAAACTCGCCATGCGCGCCGGCAGCCGCCCGACGCCGACCGTCACCAAAGCCCGACAGGCGCTCGAAGCGAAAGGCCTCGTCGAGGCGGCGCGGGCCACAGGCGACGACCGCGAGCTCACCGTCAGCCTCACCGCCGAGGGCGACGCACTCGTCACCCAACACTGCGAGCGTCTCGACGATGTCTGACGGCTCGCTATTCGATCGCGACGACGACGCACCCGACGCGTGGCAGCGTGGCGACCCGCGCGGGCTCGCCGTGATCGGCCGCGAGGAACCCGACGACGACGATCGTGGCTGCGCGCGGTGTCCGTGCGCAGACGCCGCCGTGACGACCGTCGCCGGCATGCGAACCCGGCTCTGTAAGGCCTGTCGCCGGCGTGTGGAGCGGTCGACGTATCGGTAACGTCTCTGACTTCTTACATAGAACCTACCGAGTTGCTTACAAAACGCTTTTACAAACGGCCGCGTTAGACGTAGCTACGCGACGAGGACGCTCGCAGAAAACCGCCTGACCCGTGGTTTTCTGTTAGGGCCGCCGGGCCTTATCATTACCGGCGAGCCGTGCGGCCGTCGCTCACAACTATGCCAGACCATAGCGATCCCGACGATAGCACCGAACCGCTGACTGAGTATCAAATCGAGCGCGACGTCTTTCCCAGCGACCTGTTGACGACGGATCGCTGGTTCGTGTGGGCGCTCGACAACGATCGGAAAATCCCACGCGCGCCGTGGGCCAACCCCGACCACATAGACAAATACGTCTCGTGGAAGGACACGGACAACTGGGTCGACTTCGAGACGGCCGACGAGTGGGCGTCAAAGGTCGATCACTTCGGACACGCCTCGTGCATACCGGCACACGAGGAAAACACGACCGAGCGCCTCATCTTTTTCGACTTCGACGACTGCCGCGACCCCGAGACGGGCGCGATCAACGCCGAAGCGTGGCGGTTCATCAAAGGCCACGACCTCCCTGCATGGCTATCAACGTCAGGCACCGGCCTGCACGCGTTCGCGTGGGGCTCGCTACCCGAGGGTTATAAGCCATCGTTCAAGCTGGCGCTCGACGAGTGGGCGTATAGCGACGACCCCGAACTCGAGGTGTACGCCTCGGCGCGATTCATGGCGCTGACGGGCGAGCACATCGCCAGCACACCCACGTCGGCGGCCGAGATGAACGCGCAGATCGAGGAACTGATCCGCGTCAAAGGCACCGAGCGGACCACCGGCACGGAACGCGAGCCCGACATCTCACGCGAGGAACTCGCCGACGTCGACTCGACGACCGACGTGACGGACATCTACGATGCGGTCGCACACACACGCCCGCGAGACATCCGGCTGCGCTCGCCCGTCACCGAGGAGTATACCGCTCGTGACGCGAATTGTGCCCGCGACCCGTCGTGGGCGAATAGCACCTCCGGCACGCGGCTCGCCGAGTTCGACACGCACTGGCTATACCGAAAGGGGAACCACCGACTCGACGCGCTGCAGGTCGTCGCGCTTGAGGAGCGGATCATCCGTGACGAGACGGACTACCCGAGCGGTGACGACTTCATCGAGGCCGTCGACGCGCTCCGCGACCGTGGGGCGCACATCCCCGAGCTCGTCGCGACGGGTGGCCCCTCGTTCGACGTCACCGACACGGCAGCGGGCCACGACACCGACGAGGCGGCATCGAGCGACGCAACACACAGCGAGGCGACCGACGGCGGCACGGCAGCCGCGACGCCGTCAGAGACGACACAGCGTTCCACGTTCGAGGCGTTCGCGGACGAGGTGCGGTCGGCGGTCGCGGCCGTCGAGCAGGATGACGACGTCACACAGCGGACCGCACGCCACCGTATCGCCGACGCGTTCACACGACACTACAACTTTCTGTACCCCGAGCCCGAGGTGCGCGGCTGGCGCTCCGTGTTACACGTCTACAACGACGACCTCGGCATCTACGAGCCGCGCGGACAGACGGTCGTCGAGCAGTTACTCGAGCGCGCTGCTCGCGACTTTTCGTCGAACCAGGTCGCTATCGAGGTCGTGAATAAGATCAAGCGCATGACGGCCGCACGCGGACAGCAGTTCGAGCGGGAACCCGAGCGGCTCGTCGTCGAGAACGGTGTGCTCGATTTGCACACGGGCGAACTCTCGGCGCACACGCCGACCGAGTATCATCGACAGCGGATCGACATCCGGTGGAACCCCGACGCCGGCGATCCGACGGCTATCGACGAGTTCCTTCACGAGATCGTCGACGACGATGACGTCGTCACGCTGTACCGGCTCATCGCGCACACGCTGTACCAGGAATACATCGCCGAAAAGGCTGCTATACTCATCGGCAGCGGGCAAAACGGAAAGTCGGTGTTCCTCGATCTGATCGAGACCTTCCTCGGCGAGACGAACGTCACACACAGAGAACTGCAGGACTTCGACGACGACACGTACGCTGCGAACAACTTACAGGGAAAACTCGCGAACCTCGCGACCGAGATCGGCGAGCAGACGCTTAGCGATACGACCACGTTCAAGAAGCTGACCGGTCGCGACACGATCGATGCACCCGTCAAATTCGAGAAACCAGTTCAGTTCGAGAACTTCGCGACGCTCATGTTCGCTACGAACGAGATGCCCGTCTTCGGACAGGATAACCACGCGATATGGCGGCGATGGGTGTTCGTCGACTTTCCGTATACCTTCGACGCGCGTGACCCGTCAGCCAAAGACCCCGAACCGAAAGCCAAACTCATGCGACGACTCACGAGTCAGCGCGAGCTCGAAGCGCTACTCCTTCGCTGTCAACAGGAGATCGAACGCTGGCACAGCGAGCCCGACACGGCGTTCTTTGCTGACGCCATGCCGCCGGAGGTCGTTCGCGATAAGATGAAAAAGGCCGCCGAACCGGTGTATAATTTCGCGTCTGTGTGTCTCGAAGTCGGCGATGCCGACAGCACCTACGTGGAAAAGTCTGTCGTGAGAGCCGCGTATCGGGCCTACGCCGACGAGGAGGATTTACCCACCGTGCCGGAAAACACGTTTGGCGAGCGGCTCGTGGGCCTCCGTGACTTTCCTATCGACCCCGCACAGCGGCGTGTCGACGGCTCGCGCATGCAGGTGTACGAGGGTATCGAACTCTCGTCGCGAGGCCGCCAGGTCATCGGCGCCGACGAGCACACCGACGAGTCGCAGTCGGCGGTCGACGACGCCGAGCAGGCGACCGCTGTCGTCATGGACACCGTGCGAGCTATGGTCGAGGAGAACAACGGCGACGCCGTGCCGCGCGAGGGCATCGTCTGGCGTGTCGCCGGCCAGATCGGAAAGGCCACCGGCGAGCGTGCGCTCGACGAGCTCAAAAAGAACGGTCGCGTCATGGCCGGCGACGACGGCATCCTGCCGACCGAATAACCGACCTCCTTTTTAAACTTATAAAGGCCGCTTAGCGGCCGCTTTCAGTGTCACAAACCCGAGGTGTCAGGGGCTGTCAGAGGCAGATCCGCGCTGCCCCTGACACCCAAAACCGCATGACGGCGAGGCCGTGAGTCGTGGGTGTCAGAGGCGTCAGGGGCAGATCGCGTACCTATCGCACGCGCGCGAGGTATCTGACTATTGTGTAAGTTTTGTAGCATAATATCGGATCTGCCCCTGACGCCTCTGACACCTGGCGATGAAGTCGCTGCCGTATGGCGTTTTTCGGTGTCAGAGGCAAACAAAAACTGCCACTGACAGCCTCTGACAGTTTCGGCGACGAAACGTCACGCCCGCTGCTGTACCACTTTCACTTTCACCACGCACACATGGCTGACGACTAAGTGGCTCACTCCCCACCTATTAAACGCCGTGTCAACGCACCACCCACCGAGACGGCGACGTATCGCAGTTGTAACTATCGCGGCGCTGTTGATCACCGGCGGCGTGCTCGCCGCTGCCACGACCGGCGCGTCGGGTCAGACGAGTATCAGCGTCGAGTCGCTGACGGCGTCGAACCAGGAGGCGACGATCGACGGCGACGTCAGCGATGTCGGCATCACCGCCGATCTTCGCTACGACCACGAGGTGCCGAACGCTGACGGACGCGTCATCGAGCTCCACGTCGGGCCGAGCGAGAGCGAACTGTCACAGGTGACGTTCGTCAGCGAAGCCGACCCACAGGACGCTGCGACCGGCACCGTGACGCTTGAGGGCTCGCTCCTCGAGGCCGGCTTCACTGCCGGCCAGTTCGACCCGCCGGCGGCCGGCACGACCACGACTGAGGTCGTGGTACAGGCGGTCATCGAGGTCGACCGAGCGAACGGCGAGACGGTCACGCGGACAGCGACGGACACCGCCACGATCACGATCCACGATGACGGCACGATCACGGCAGCTGTCGGCGGTGAGGTGAGTTTCGACGTGCAGATCGAGTAAGCTCACCCGAGCCCTTTTCGATATAGAAACTATTAAGTAATGCCCGCCCGGATAGTGTAGTATGGGACACAGCACCACCCACTCCCATGATGCACAGCGCGCTGCTGCAGCGTACGACGACGTCGTCGCTGTCGAGGACGTCGCTCCGGGCATGGTCCGCGTCGTGACGTGGTCGGACGCGTACGTCGTCGACGCTCGTGACGGCGGTTGTACGTGCCCCGACAAACAGTACCGAGACGTCGCTCGATGTAAACACGAGTACGCGGCGCTCGCGAGCGACACCTCGCTTCCCGACGCCGGCATGACGGTCGACGATCTCTCGAGTCGGCAGCCGGTCGCGACGGACGGCGGCGAGCCGGACCGGCCGCATGACTGCGAGTGTTGGGATGTCGACGAGAGCCTGCCGTGCTGGCCGTGCTACCGCGAGGGTTACCGCTCGCAGAACCCCGCAGAGCCGGCCGCTGACGACGCTGACGCGGACGCCATAGACAACGAGAGCGACATGGACGGCGACGCGCCGCCGACGATGGCGGACAAACTCGACGCACAGGCGGAGGTGTTCAGCCGATGACCACGGTCCGCACCATGTACCGCGTCGAAGACGATCGCGGCGTCGTCGAGCTCGCGTACGACGCGGAACACGCCGAGCGACTGTCGCGCGCCGGCTACCGAGTCACGGCGCTCACGGAGGCGTACCCCGATGAGTGACGCGTGCGTGATCTGCGGCTACCCGACGGTTCCGGGCGGGGAGGCGCGGCGCTGTTTGGAGTGCATCACGAGCGCCGAGCGGACGTCGATCACCGTGCGGCACGGCGACGGTCACGAGCGGCGGATCATCTTCGAGCGCGGCGAGGACGGCACACGGATGGAGACACAGACGCTGACGCGCGGCGGTACGTGGCGGACGGTTGGCAGTGAGAGAATCGAGAGCGTCGAGATCAAGTAAGACTACTCGCCGCTCTCGAAGGCTTCTTTTTCGGCGATGCCGATCCCGATGAGGTACGTCTCGAGCGCTTTCTCGCCGGCGATTAAGAGCGCACCGAACGAGAGCGCGTATATCGGCTCGACGCCGGCGGCGACGAACCAGACGGTCGAGGCGAGCGCGATGACGTTCCAAATGAGGTCGGTTGTGCGGTGCATGAGCGGGGTGACGGTTATGCCGAGCGCGGTGCGCGCGCCTCGGTCGAGTGCGTCAAGCTCGTGTTGATATGAGCTCGCGAACGCGGCCGCGAGAGTCGTCTGTGCCGACATGGCATCACGCTGGTTTTCGGGTCGGAGGTCCATAATGGTACGGACGACACGAACGTGTTTAAGTGACATGGCGACGTAGCGCACACGAGGCGAGCACCGGCGCCGTGGTCCGCGTTGGGCGGTGGTACCGCCCGTCGTCAAACGCACCGCACCGAAATAATTGGTTGTGCTCGTGCCCCGGCACGCTCCGGGGTGTGTCTCACCGCTGTCACACCGCGAGCGACGCGTATGCTTTAGGCCGTGCACGACCAAACACGGGTATGAGACAGGTGACGATGGAAAACGGGCGCGTCGTCGACGTCGACGCTGACGAGGCGGAGTCAGAGGACACAGCTGAGGCGGACGTCGACGAGGAGGGCGCGGCGTGACGCTGAACCCGTTCATCGAGCTGGCGCGCGACCCCGTCGAGGCGCTCGCGTGGCTCGGCTACGTGTTGCTCATGTTCGGCATCGTCGCGGCGGCGATCCCGTGGGCCGCTCGACAGGCGGTGGTCCTCGTCGTGCGCTACCAGAAGAACGCACAGAGTGACGCGTGGTGGTCGCTCGGGCAGCGCCGGCGTGGCTACATCCCGCCGCTGTCGTGGTTGTCGCGACTGTTTGCCATCGTGTTCGTGCTGGCCGTGGCCGCGTGGGCGCTCGGCACGATCGTGTGGGTGATCGGGTGATGGGCGAGGATGACGCGACCGACGCGGCCGACGCCGAGGAGCTCCCCGAGAAACCCGCCGGCGAGCAGTGTAACGCTCGCAAGCGCGCGGGCGATGGCTACTGTAAGCTCCGCGCGGGCCACGGAACGGATCACGTCGGCCTCGGCCGGTGCAAGTTCCACGGCGGCACGACGCCCGGCCAGACGAAAGCGATCGTCGACGAACTCGAGGAGGCGGCCGAACACGGCGCGACGGCGCTCAAGCTGAAACTGAAGCTCATGCTCGACGCGCTCGAAGATGACGACGACGTCGACGCGCACGAGCTCGACCGACTGGCCCGCACGGTGCTCGACCGGACCGGCTACGGCAAAAGCGAGACACACGAGGTTGACGGCGACGTCAGCGGCGACCTGACGCTGAACGTCGAGCGCGAGGTGATCACGAGTGACGACACAGACGATTAACGAGCAGGTGCACGAGGGACAGGCGGAGGTCCTCGACAGCGAGGCCCGGTTTCGTATCGTCGCGTGTGGCCGGCGATGGGGGAAGACTGTCACCTGCGCGAAGGAACTCCGCGATGGCCTCTTGAGTCACGGCGATGGTTGGCTGGCGTGGTGGGTGGCGCCGACCTATCAACAGGCGGAGATCGGCCTGCGGTCGCTCCGCGACGAGTTGCCGGACGAGTTCATCGAGAGCGTCAACCAGTCGAAGCTCCGCGTCGAAGCCGTCACGGGCGCGACTGTCGAGTTCAAGTCGGCCGACAAACCGGATAACCTACGCGGCGAGGGCGTCGACCTGCTCATCGCTGACGAGGCCGCCGAAATCGATCAGTACGCGTACGAGAACGCGCTGCGGCCGACGCTGACGGACAGCGAGACGTCGCGCATGATCGCTATCTCGACGCCGAAGGGGCGCGGCTGGTTCTTCGAGTTCTTTCAGCGCGGACAGTCGGATGACTGGCCGACGTATGAGGCGTTCCGCGAGCCCACGACGCAAAACCCGTTTATCAATCAGGCCGACGTCGCCGAGGCGGAGCGTGAGCTACCCGAGCGCGTCTTTCGACAGGAGTACCTCGCGGAGTTCGTCGACGAGACGGGCGGCGTCTTCGAGCAACTCGACGAGCGTCTGTTTACGGGCGCGTACGAGCTGCCGGTGCCGGCGGCTGACGCGGCCGGCCCGTTCGCGACCGGCGTCGACTTTGCCAGACACGAGGACTATCGCGTCGCCGTCACGCTCGACTCTGACGGGCGTGTCGTTCAGTTCGACCGCGATCAGGGCGAGACGTGGCCGGAGATCCACAGCGTTGTGCGTGACATCGCCGAGCGCTACCCCGGCGTCGTCGCCGTCGACGCCTCGCGTGACAACAAGATCGTCGCCGACCTCGAAGCCGACGGCGTCGCCATCGAGCCGGTAAAGTTCACGGCGACGCGAAAGCGACAGCTTATCGAGAACCTCATCGCGGCCATCGAGGCGGAGTCGCTGACTGCGCCCGAGATCGACGCGCTGCGCACGGAGCTCGAAGTATTCGAGGCCGACGTCACGCGTGGCGGGAACCTCCGCTATGACGCGCCGAGCGGCTTCCACGACGACACGGTCGACGCCCTCGCGCTGGCGGTCGACGTCCGCGAGCAGGCCCGACGACTCGGTGCGGCGACGACCGCGCGCGTCGGCGGCGGTGAGGAGCCGGCGTCGGGTGGTGGCGTCGAGACGGCCGCGCTCCGATCGGCTCGCGAGCGCACACAGAACACGGGGAAGTGGTGACATGGCGGTCCCGAGACATCCAGCGCAAAACGAGACGTTCGAGGATGACGCCGACGAGCGCCTCCTGTCGAAGACGCGGGCGCCGCTTGAGGAAATGCCGACGTCGTCGTTCACGTCGTCAAACGTGCACAGCGGCCTGTACGACTTCGGCGAGCGCGAGTTGTTCATGCGCTACCTGCGGACGGTCGGGCCCGACGCCATCTACCGCTACGACGGCGTGCCGGCGAGCGAGTGGCAGGGGCTCAAACAGGCGCGGTCGAAAGGGTCGTACATCAACGCGAACGTCGCGTTCGACTATTTCTACACACGGATCAATCGCGGCGAGATCCCTGACGAGGACCAACAGGCGGCGCCGAACACGCTCGTGCGACGGTTCGTTTCGACACCGTGACTTTTGTCGGTCGGCGCCGAAAGAGGCCTATGAGCATCTTCGACGATGCCGCGCGGACACTCGCGGCTGGCGACGAGACTGACAGCTCCACAGACGACGTCGACACGAACACGGCGCCGGACACGGCCGGGCCGCGCTCCTCGAAGGGCGACGTCGGCACGCTCGACGGGGCGTTCACCACGACGATCCGCGGGCAGACCGTCGCCGTCGACGGCGAGGAACTGACGATCGCACGGCCCGAGACGAAACAGCCTGACGAGACGACGGGCAACTGGCTCACCGCGAGCGACGCGTACGGTGTGCCGCGTGGCGTCGAAGCGGCCAAACAGCGCCAACTCGTTCAGACGGCGAGCATGCAGTCGATCGTGAACGGCATCGTCGACCAACTGCTCGGCGGTGAGCTCATCTTTGTCGACGATGAGGACGTGATGGAGGACCTCACGCCGGCGGAGCGCGAGGCGGCCGGCGAACTCAAGCGCGTCATGCGTGACATCCTGACGGGCCCGCACATGGGCGACGAGGACCTCGACGACCTCGTCACGGCCGCCGTCGAGGACATGCTCGGGCCCGGTAATGCGTACTGGCAACTGCTACCGGCTGACGACGAGTCGCTACCGGTCGTGTCGCTGACGGCTCTCGACCCGCTGACGATCCGCCACAACTACGACGAACACGGCTACCCCGAGACGCCGGCGTACTGGCAGGCCATCGGCTCGTTCAGTTCGGCGGCCGCGTCGGCCGGTATCATGGACCCGACGCCGCTCTCGTCGGACGAGCTCGCTGTCATGCGCTACCCGAAAGGCTCGCGGTCGTATCGTCGCTACCCCGTCAGCGCGGCGTGGCAGGTCAAAGAGTGGCTCGAGATCCTCGCCGACTCGGTGACGCATCATAAGCGCTACTACTCGGACAACGAGGTGCCGCCGGGGCTCATGCAGGTGGTGAGCGCGAGCGACTCGACAATACAGGACATCCAAAATCAGGTGGAACAGGCGAGTGGCGATCCGCGCGACTTCCCCATCGTCGGCGGCGAGGCACCGGCGCAGTGGATCGAGATGGGTGGCACGGCGCTGAACCTCGACGTGATTCAAGAGCAACAGTGGTTTTACGAGCTGTGTCTCGGCTCGCTCGGGCTCGGCAAAGCGGAGGTCGGCATGATCGAAGACGTCAACCGCGCGAACGGCGAAATCGAGGCCGACCGCGTCTACAAGCGTGTCGGCCAGGCGTTCGGCAAACAGTTCGAGCGCGCGTTCATGCACGTCTGCCGGCAGTTCGACGCGTTCGTTGACCTCGGGGAACCCTTCACGCCGACGCTCGCACACAGCGACCCGCGCGCCGAGGCGGCGAAACAGGATCGGCTCCGCGAGGAATACGAGGCGGGGAAGCTGACGCTGCGGCAGTACGTTCGTCGCGCCGGCGACGCCGACATCGCCGACGACGACGAGCAGTTCACGGTGGAGATCGATGGCACGACGGTCGACTACGGCGATCACCCGAAGTGGGTGGCCCGTCGGCTACTCTCGAACGCTGGTGCGACCGATCCCGACGTCGGCGGCGGTGGCGGTGGCGATGCCGCCGACAGCGAGGAGGTGTAACGCATGGGATCGTATGGCGTCAGAGACGTCGAAGTCGAAGCGCACCTCTCACGCACCGCCGAGAGCGAATTTCGCTACTACGCGCGTCACGGCCGCGCCTACACAGCCACGTCGCTCCTGTCGAACGCCAGCAGCGGCGACACGTCGGCGGTACAGTTCAGTAACCCAGCCGGCTCGGGCACGACGGCCGTGTTCACGCTGTTGCAACTCTCGGCAGCGTCGCGTTCGTACGCTCGGCTGTACGACACGTTCGACAGCGGGCCGACAGGCGGCGACGCGCTGCAGGTGCAAAACGTGCGCCTCGACGCCGGGGACGGCGCGCCCGATGTCGGCTCGGTGACGGCCACACAGAACCCGACGTACACCGGAGCGTCGACGCACACGGCCGAGTTGCTGCCGGGTGGGCAGGGCGGGAACGCTGTCGGCGCGGAGATGACGATGCCGGCCGTGTTGCTTGAGCCCGACCGCCGGATCGTCATCGAGGTCGAGAAACTCGCGTCCGGGCCCGATGAAGTCTCGCTCGTGCCGCGCTGGTACGAGGTGCCGCAGGTGTTCAGCGAGACGAACGTGGATCCGCCGTTCGACGACGTGATCCGTGGCTGACGACGAGCCCGAGGGCGTCATCACGACGGCGCGACTCCACCCGGCGCTGCCCGTCTGTGTCGACGGCGATGGCTGTTAGTGACGTATGGGAACCGTCACCGCACAACAGTCGGTTACTAAATAGACCCTTAAGGATCGGGCGCAAAAGCCACCACACAGGGGCATCCGAGACACATGGACGACACACGGAAGACGGAGCACCGCACGCGCTACCGAGCCGCCGGCGATCGTGTCGACGTGCGCGAGGCCGACGACGAGGACGTCTTCGAGATCCGGATGCCGATCGCGTCGACCGGCACGGTGCGGAACGAGGGCGACGACCCGCTCTCGCGCGCGGAGATCGACGGCATGCGCGAGCAGATCAACGACCGCCGTATCGGCGTCTTCCCGGCACACGGTGGCGACACGATGATCGCCGCCGGCCAGTATTCGCCGTTCGAGCGCCTCGGCGACTGGCATGACGCGGAGCTCGTCACGAGCGAGCGGTCAGACGGCGTCGACGCCCTGCTCGTCGCGACCGCGCGGATGCCGGACCCAGAGACGCTGCCACAGGCGACGGGGCAGTATCGCGAAGCGCTCGCGATCCTCAAAGAGCAGGCGAAGCGCGGCATCGGACAGGACTCAAGCATCGGGTGGCGCGATGATGACAGCTTCCCCGGCGGCGTCGACTTGATGGAAGCGTCGATCGTCGGCATCGGTGCCGACTGGCGCACCAACACGAGCGACGAGGCTGCCGAGGTCGTCGCACGCGAGGCCGTCGCGGCCGGCGCCGACCCGGACGCACTCGTCGAGCGCGTCGCCGCGGCCGTCGGAACGCGTGACACGCCGACCGACGCGCGGCCGTTCGGCCCGCCCGGCGGCGACCCCGAGCGATGGGAGGACTTTGACGCCTGCGTCGCCGAGGTCGACGATTGGGACGGCATCGACGACCCCGAAGCGTTCTGCGCGAACGCGGAGCAACAGACGAAGGCCGCCGACCGTGCGACGTATGACGTCGGCGACGAGACGCTCGACCTGACGCCGCCGGACTACATGGTCGCGGCCGCTGACGCCGCTGCCGAGGCCGGCGACGAGGGCCTCATCCCGAGCGACTGCGGCACCGGTCGCGGTGACGACCGACGCGATCAGATCCGCGACGACGAGACCGGGCCTGACGTGTGGGAGGAAATCGCCGCGTACCTCACGAGCCACGCCGAGGACGTCACCGCTGACGGCTCGCCCGGCGAGTGGACCGACGAGGAGTGGGCCGACTGCGGGAACGCCCAATACGCGAAGTGGGGCGGCACCGGCGACGGTCGCGCGCTCGACAAAGCACAAGAATACTCGAACATGGTCGCACGAGCCCGCGACGAAGAACTGCCATACCCGGACCGCGCGGTCCGAAACCTCGATGACCCCGCCTTTGCGGACGGCGACGCGGTCATGTGGTCGTGGCAGGGCGAGCCCGTGCACGGTCGCGTATCTGACGTCGGTGCCGAGTATACCGTCGGCGGGAACACGATCACCGGCGCCGAGGGCGAGGCCGTCTACCTGATCCACGAGTACGACGAGGCCGTCGAGGCGTTCCGCGAGGACAACGTCGCGAAGCCCGAGGCGTCGCTCGACGCGTCACAAAAGGACCTCCCGCCGGCATCGGACGAGAACATGCAACACATGGACAGCGATACTACCACCACAGACGACCCGGACGCACAGCGTGCGCCGGCGGACCTGACGGAGGATGACCTCCTGACGTTTACCGCGGTGCACTACGACGGCATGGACGAGAGCGATCTCGCCGAAGCCGCCGACGCGGCCGATGCCGAGTTTGTCGGCGAGACGAACATCGAGGAATTGTTCGATCTCGTCTCACTCGTCACCGGCGCGGAGTATGGCGATGTCGAGGAGGTCATGATGGGCCTCATCGAGATGGCCAACCAGGAAATGGGCGACAAAGACGACGAGGAGGGGGAGGAGGACGACGACGGCGAGGACGACGACGAGCGCGCCATCGCGGAGCGCGTCGCCGAGCTTGAATCCGCCCTCGAGTCGGTCCGTGGCGGCGACACGGACGTCGCACGCGCGGCCGGCGCTGACGCTGGCGCTGACGCTGACGCTGACGCCGAGGCCGACGCCGAGCGGAGCACCGACACCGACGCTGATACCGAACGCGAACAACAGCCGACCGGCCCCAACTGGCGGGCCTAAAACGCCAGTCTGACACACACTCATGGCGACTAACGCACCCGACACGACCGCGGACGACTTTCAGGACACCCTCCTGTCGCTCGCACGCGGCACCCGACTGAACGATAGCAAAGCCCGCGACGCGTTCCACGGTCTCGTGGAAGCGTGGGGCATGCCGACGACGCGCGTCGGCCCGGACGCAAAGCCTGGCGCAAACATCTCGCTCGTCCGCGAGAAGATGCTCGAACCCGACTGGCGGACCTCCGACGAGACGTGGACGTCGCGCGAGTTCGGTTCAAAGCGGCCCTTCCTCGCTGGCACCGCGGCCTCCGCTGGCGCCAACGACGAGGGCACCGCCGTCCGCCGTGCGTTCGACGACATGACCGAGCGCGCGACGATCGACGCCAACAACCCGATCCTCGAGACGGCGTCGCCGGTCGAAGTTGACCCGCAGCTCGTCGAAGTCCTGCGGAGCCGCGCGCCGATCCGCGACCGGATCATCACACAGGCACAAGCCGGTTTCCAGGCACGCTACAATACGATCAACGACCGGTCCGACCCGCTCGGCATGCTCTCGGAAGCCGAAGCCGTCGACCTCTCGGGCGACACCCCGAGCGACTTCGGCATCGGCAGCGAGGTGAAGGACATGAAGCGGTTTGTCGACCTCGTCGAGATCTCCGACTTCGCGCAGCGCGCGGAGGAAACGCTCGACTACATGGACCTCACCGAGACGACGATGGGGCAGCGGATGATCGAGGCAAACCTGTTCCTCGCCCGGCAGTACTACTACGGCGACCCGTCCGTCGCGGCCGGTGACCGGTCCATCGAGGACGGCGACGCCTTCGAGGGCATGGTCGCGCTCGCGTCCGACGCGTCGAGTTCCTACGTCGTCGATAAGTCGACCGTATCGAGCGGCTTCCTCGAGGACATCAAAACCGAGCTCACGACCGTCGTCGAGAACACGGGCCTCACGTACGACGCGGCCGCGATCCCCGTGTCGCCGACCATGTTCGACGCCCTCGAGAACGAGGCGAACGCGGTCGTCCGTCTCGACAGCTACGACGGCGAGATCCGCTACGGACGGCGCTCCATCCAGATCAAAGGCGTCGAAGTGTTCGAGGACCCGAACATCCGTAACTACTCCGGCCTCTCGTCGAGCACGACCAACGGCGGCGACGCGGGCGACGTGTTCATCTACGACACGCGGAACCTCCAGTACCGCGAACTCGCGCCGATGTCGACGGTCCCGCTCGGCAAGATCGGCCTCGCCGACCGCGCGGCCATGTTCGAGTACGGTACGCTCCTGTCGAAGTCGCAGGGCGAGCACATCCGTGTGCTGCAGGCCTACGACGTCTAAGGTGGCATCATGACGCACACCACCACAGACGTCGACCGCGAAAGCGGCGGGTCGGTCGTCAGCGTCTACGCTACGATCGACATCACCTCGCTCGACGGCGCGAACACCGAGCCGTTCGACACCGAGGCGGAGCTGAAGGTCGACCCGCTCGGCGTCAGCGTGCAGGGCGTCGAGAACGCGGCCAGCTACACGGTCGCATACGACCACGTCGCCGGCGACCTCGTCGTGAAAGGTCAGGACGGCACGGACCCCACGGCCGGTACGGACGTCGGCGAGGTCCGCGTCCGCGTCGACGGCGACGTCGGCCCCTGACGACACCCCATCATGCCACGCTACCGACATCCCCGTGCGCTCGACGGCGCACGGCCACAGATCGCCGTGTCGCTCAACGGCAACACGATCGGCCTCGACGCCGACGGTTGCTTTGAGACGTCTGACGAGGACGCTGTCGCGTCACTCGCGGCGGCCTACGGCGTGGATGTCGACCGGTTACGCGTCGGCGACTCGCCCCCCTCGCCACCGGACGAGGACACGGCGACGTGCGACGCGATCAAGTCGGACGGCGAGGTATGCGGCCGGTCGCTGCCGTGCCGCTACCACGACGACGACTGACGACCCCGCACTTCTTTAGCGCTCGCTGCCGTAGCGGCGCGTATGGCAACACCGGATCGCCTGTCGCTCGCGCTCCCCGTCGACGTCATGCGACGGATCGACGCGACCGTCGGCGGCGCACAG
>Ga0102934_1001521_pt1 | contig 16195 bp, 14 predicted proteins | sample SalPonR2_A_D1_MG_FD_78175 | JGI IMG/M metagenome (GOLD analysis project Ga0102934, IMG submission 78175) | Salt pond soil microbial communities from South San Francisco under conditions of wetland restoration - Salt Pond MetaG R2_A_D1_MG | ecosystem: Environmental > Aquatic > Marine > Intertidal... | reverse complement strand
AATAATTCCTAAACTCGCTGATCGATATACTAAAATGAGAACTAATGCAGCTAAAAAGATAGAAACAATGGTAGATACAATTTGACTTTCAGTGAGTGAATTGGTAATAGTAAGTGAAATGATATTTTGACCGGTGACCACTACATTTGCATTCCCAAAATCATGTGCGGTATCCTCTACAAGTTCATTTTTCAATAGTTCCAAATCATCACTGATGTCTCCATCTTCATCATTTACATATAAGGTATCAATATACACTCGAATGACTGTTGCCGTGTATTCATCATTTTCTTTTGCTAACACGGTTGAAAGTTCACTTCCAAAACTATCCATGGACACAGATGAAAATAGTGAGGTGTTCATTTCCATTCCATCCATTTCCATTTCTTCCATTGATTCATCCATAGACATGGAAGGTTGACCAAGTTGATCTGTTAAATAATCCAACAATTCTTTAACATCTTGATCGGAAGCAGGGATAAAGGTGGCAGGTTCAATATTAAATTCTTCTATTAGACTTTCATTGTTTGCAACAGCCTGTTTGATAATAGTGTACAAACTTGTTATTTTTAATGAACCATCAGGATTACGAGCCACAAATCGATCGTTTTCCAAGTTTTCATGAGTTCGTTTTATCCCAGTTAATACGTCAACAGTTGCTACGTTTCCTTCGATAAGTACATATTCTTGATTTTGACTTGCAAATGGGAATTGTTTAGCAATGTTGTCAAATAATTCAAATGCAGGTGTATCCTCTGGAGCAAATTGTTCCATGTCATAACCGGTATCAATTTGAATTGCACCATATGAAAAAATAATAGTTGTGACAATCATCACTGCTAAAATGATTTTTTGATGTTGAATGACTTGTGCTGAAATCAATCGCATAATCATTCGAACACCTAACTCGTTTGTTTTCCGACTTATTTTAACAGTTTTTCGACGGTCTAAAATGTATCGTAATGACGCTAGTAAGGTTAAAGAAGTAATAAATGTGAAAATAACTCCAAGAGCTAAAAGAATACCAAAATCACGAACCGGTGGAAATGATGCAGTAAGAAATGATAAAAACGCAATAACCGTGGTTAGCATCGCTAAGAACATAGCTGTTCCAATTTCAGTGACTGAATTTTTAATTGCTTCACCTGGTTTTTTTCCATCTTCAATTTCAACCCGGTAATTATGAAGTAAATGCACAGAGTAATCCACACCAAGTCCTAAAACTAAGGGAACAAGGGCAACTGCGATCACATTAAATGCTATTCCAAATAATGCCATACTTCCAAAGAGCCAAATCGTTGAGATAACAAGGGTAAGCATAGGAAGAATAACATAGGATGGTTTTCGAAAGTTGACAAAGAGAACAAGAACAATGATAACAAAAATCATAGGTGCGATAAATCGATTTGCTGACATGGTAAGTTCATTGATTTCCGCTGAAGCAACACCATTACCTGTTGCATTCATTTGCACAATGTCTTGATCATCATTTAACTTGGATACTTCATTAACAATTTTGTTATTTACACTGATGATTTTATCATAATCTGAGATAAACTCTAACGTGAGAAAAACTAGAGTTGACTGCGGCGTTTTTCCTTCTTTAAATTCTTTTGATAAAAATGCTTCTGAGTTTGATGCAATATCCTCAAAAAAAGCTGGAACAATCAACAAATACTGATCTGTTTCAACACCACTGTCCGGTACAATATCAACGTTATCCCAACTACTGAGAATATCTTTTAATGCAAACACATCAGGAAGCATTGAGGAATCGTTAAATGTTTCATAAAGTTCATCGAAATTCTGCCAGGAAAGATTACCGAATCTCGTTAACATTCCTTCAACAAGTGAACTAAGCCGGGGTTTTGATTGAATTTTTAATAATTTTTCAAACAAATATGAGGTATTGTAACTAATGCGGCCACCAAGTTTTTTAAACATCGATGTTTGATAATACCTAGTTCCTGCAGTGAAATTAGAAAGTTTCGCAGGAAGGGAAAAAGATCCAAACTGTGGAGCTAATCCATAGGTTTGCAGTTCTTCGAGAGAAACATTGATTCGAATTTGATCTTGATTCCGGTCAAATTCTATCATGCCTGATTCCAATGGAATTGGAAATTTCATGTCTTGACCCGGAGGAGTTATCCAAAGATAGACTTCTTTTGAATACGAATTGAACATACTTCGATTCTTAAACAAGGAAAAAAGATGACGGAAATTATTAGCAAAACCATCACCAATGATCCAAAGTGGTTCAGATGGCTCAATATGAGCCGCGATCTCATAATCAATATCTAAATATTTTATGGGAGTGATCAAATTTTCAAAACCAACATACCATTCCATGACGTTGACACGAGGGAATAAAGGATTTAGATCTTCTTCTAATTCAGATAGATCATAGACATCAATAGTAAAAATGAGAGATGAATCGGTTTTTTCTAGACTGCAACTTTTAATATCTGCACCATCTGCAGTTTTCTTCGTACGAAAAATGATTCGTTGTTCATAATCAACTTCTTCATTTGGATCAATCTCAGAGAATAATGATAATAAATATTCTTCCGGATTCTCTAAAAGATCAGTAACTGCTGTTTGAATTTGTTCATCAGTGCACTCTTCAAGTGACTGTCCAAATTCGATCAAACAAATAATATCAAGAAAGGAAATGATTGAAAAACTTCCATTTACCGAAGGCAAATTAGAAAGTGTTTTTTGGATTTCACTTGTCGTTCTAATTGCTTCAGTAGAAAGTATTGATTTTGTTTCATCTGCTTGAAATAATAAAAAAACAAGTTGTTGATTTTGACCGAAATAATCGGTAACTCGTTCATTTGCTTTGACTAGTTCATCATCTGGAGTGAACTCGTTAAAATCAGTTTTGAATTCAAGTGAAGGAATAAAAAGAGAAAAACCTATGGTGATAAGAAGAATAGTAATGACAACCATCCAAGGATGTCGTTGTATGAATCGGCCGAGTATGGGTAACATTAGGTTTTTTTGCCCCCTAAAGATAAGAATGGTTTTCTCAAAGAGAGGTTATATTTTAAACGTAACTGTTTGATGAGAATATCTGATAATACTATATTATGTTACTTAGTTTATATTGTTTTTCCTATATAAATTATGATGAGTGGATTTAACCAAGGAAATTACATTATTTTAAATGAAAGAGTGATTAAAGCATAAGGGTTAAATAAGAAATGATGTTACCTGCGAGACGGTGAAGATACCATGAATGTAGATATATGGACATGGACAATACCGATAGGGGGTTTAATTGCCCTTCTTTTTGCAGCTTTTCTATATTTTAGAGTAAGTAAACAAAATCCAGGCGATAAAAAAATCCGTGAACTTAACAAAGCCATTAGAGAAGGAGCAATGGCATTTTTAAATAGCGAATACAAAGTACTGATGGTATTTGTGGCTGTTGTTGCTATTCTATTGTTTATTGCTTCGTTTATCGAAGGAAGTAACATTGAAATAGGTCTTCCAATAGCATTTATCATTGGAGCCATTTTCTCAGCATTATCCGGTAACATTGGTATGCGAATGGCAACTATGGCAAACGGGCGAACGGCAGAAGGAACAAAAAACAGTTTAGCAAAAGGTCTTTCCATTGCATTCTCAAGTGGTGCAGTTATGGGAATGTGTGTGGTAGGACTTGGTATTCTTGGAGTTTTCAGCCTCTTTTTTATATTCACACAATTCTTTGATTTTACTGTGGTAACCGCAACGAACATGCTCTTTGGATTTGGTTTTGGTGCGTCCTCAATTGCATTATTTGCTCGTGTTGGTGGCGGAATTTATACTAAAGCTGCTGATGTCGGTGCAGACTTAGTGGGAAAAGTAGAAGCAGGGATTCCAGAAGATGATCCGCGAAACCCCGCGGTTATCGCTGATCAAGTAGGAGATAACGTTGGTGATGTCGCCGGCATGGGAGCAGATTTGTTCGAATCATATGTAGATTCACTAATTGCCACCATGGCACTTGCCGCGGTTAGCATGGCAGCGATTTTAAACTCTGGTGCTTCAGAAACACTTGGTCAATTAGTGCTTACTGCTTCAAATATGAATGCTGCGTTATGGCTTCCATTAGTATTAGCATCATTTGGCATTCTATCATCAATCGCAGGAGTGTTACTTGTTGTTGTCGGCGGAGGAACTAATGTGTATGGTGCCTTACGAAATTCATTATATGTTTCAGCTGTGCTCACTGCGATTTTATCTGGTGTTGCTACTTGGTTTATGCTTGGTGATCTAAATCCATTTTATGCAATTCTTGCAGGTCTAGCTGCTGGATTGATCATTGGATATAGCACAGAATATTATACTTCAGAAAAACGGCATCCTGCACAAAGTATCGCTGATGCTTCAAAAACTGGTCCAGCAACCGTTATCATTCAAGGCTTGCAAGTAGGAATGATGAGTACCATCATCCCAGTTATCGCGGTTGTTGCAGCAATGCTAGCTGCCTATTATTTCGCAAATTTTTATGGTGTGGCAATTTCAGCAGTTGGGATGCTTTCAATTCTTGGGGTGTCTTTAGCAACTGATTGTTACGGCCCTGTTGCAGATAATGCTCAAGGTATTTCAGAAATGGCAGGTATGGGAAAGGAAGTTAGAGAGAATACTGAACAACTTGATGCTGTGGGAAACACGACTGCAGCAATGGGAAAAGGATTTGCTATTGGTTCAGCTGCTATCACTGCATTAGCTTTAATCTTTACTTATATTACGACAGCAGAAGAACTCATAGGTCAACCATTAACGCTTGATTTATCTCAACCATCAGTGGTCGTTGGTATTTTCATTGGTGCGATGCTACCTTTTATTTTTACTGCATTAACCATGGGTGCTGTTGGACGAGCCGCATACCAAATGGTAGAAGAGGTTCGAAGACAATTCAAAGAACTCAACTTATTGAAAAGTGATAAAAACAAACCAGATTACAAAGGATGCGTTGCAATCAGTACTAAACAAGCATTGAAAGAGATGATTCTTCCAAGTGTTCTTGCCGTTATTAGTCCAATCGTTGTTGGTATTATTCTAAAACCAGAAGGACTCGGTGGACTATTAGTAGGATCCATTGCTACTGGATTTTTACTTGCGGTGTTTCTGGCTAATTCTGGTGGAGCTTGGGATAATGCAAAAAAATATGTGGAATCAGGTAACCTTGGTGGAAAAGGATCTGAGGCTCATAAAGCAACGGTTATTGGTGATACTGTTGGTGATCCATTTAAAGATACCTCTGGGCCATCACTAAATATTTTAATCAAGTTGATGTCCATTGTATCCCTTGTGTTTCTCCCACTGATTATTGCAATTAGCGGTGCAATTTGGGGTTAAACACATTCTTCTCTTTTTTTTTAAATATTTTTCTTCTTCTAGTTTTTTTAATGAGTCATACTCAAAAAACATATAAGTAGTAAGCGTATTCCAAACCTGATATCTCTTTATTAGATAGGTAGTGTGATGATTCATGTATTATAAAGTTGTAATTGAAGATACCATTCGTATTCTTCCAGACCGATTTGGCGATGACCTTGATGAGGTCGTTAAACAAATTGTTCAAGAAACATTTGAAGGAACCATCCGAAAGAAACACGGCATTATCGTGGTTGCTGATAATATCGAACCAATTGGGGATGGTATTGTGATTCATGGTGATGGCGCCATGTATCAAAAAGTGCAATTTGAAGCACTTACCTTTCAACCTGAAATGCAAGAAATCGTTGATGGACTTGTGTGCGAAATTGTTGAATTCGGCGCGTTTTGTCATATCGGACCGATTGATGCCCTGATCCACATGAGTCAAATGATGAATGATTACGTACAAATCGATGCTGAAAGTCAAGTGATCACAGGTAAAGAGAAAAATTTGAGATTACAAGTTGGTGATCCGGTTCGTGCTCGTATCGTTGCAGTGAGTATGAATGAGATTTCAGCTCGAGAAAGTAAAATCGGACTGACCATGCGTCAACCAGCTCTTGGTTCTCACCTCTGGGTTGCTGAAGAAGAAACTGATAACAAAGAACAAAAGAAAGAGAAATCAAAAAAGAAAAAGGGGTCAGGTAAATGAAACAATTGTATGCCTGTAAAAATTGTCACTGGTTGACAAAAGAGAAAGTCTGTCCTCATTGTGCGGTTCCTACTTCAAAACGATGGCGAGGATATGTCATCATTGAAGATCCAAGTAATTCACAAATCGCTGAGAAGATGAACATTAAAAAAGCTGGAAAATACGCCCTTAAGGTTCGATAATTGTGTTAACCCAAGTAAAATATCATTTGCCTACATCATTACGGGAAACGTTAAAAGAACCACTTGGAGATCTTTTTACTGAACAGCAACTATTTAATCATATCAAAAAAACAGGTAATAAAATCGTAAGCGTTGGTGATCTAGTAACCTATACGCTTTTAGTTCATGATATAGAACCATTATTTTGTATCGTCGATGATCATACTCGTCGTCATGATGTAAAACAGGATAAGATCAAAATCATTCATGAGTACGGTAATCAAAAGATAACCGTGAATAATCCAGCAGGAACAATTACTAACGAATTGTGGGATACTATCAAAAAACTCTATGAGACTGATGAATCAAATGTGTTGGTCCTTGTTGAGGGTGAAGAAGATCTTGCTGCGTTACCCGCAATTTTATATGCTCCTTCAGACGTAACTATAATATATGGAATGCCAGATAAAGGGGTCGTGGCTGTCCCTGCAACGGAACACCATAAACAAAAAGTTAAGGATATCATTGCAAAAATGTGATAAACATGGAACTAGAAATCACTGAGAAAAAAAATAATTCTCTCTTAAAAAGAACTGAAGTCCAGTTCATCGCTAAGCATGAGAATGAAGGGACACCAAATCGGAAGTTGATTCGAAGTGAACTTGCTGATGCGTTGAATACCAAACAAGAAAATATCATCATCGATTCTATCCACTCATCATTTGGATCATTTACATCGAAAGGTTATGCAAAAGCATACAGCTCACTAAAGCATGCTCAGGATGTTGAACGAAAATTTCAGTTGAAACGAAATAAAGTCGAAGGAAAATCTAAGAAAAAAGAAGAACAACCTGAAAAATCTGAGGAAAAGCCAAGTGAGAAAACTGATGAAAAGGAGTCGGGATAATCTATGAAAGGACGTGAAGTATTCAAAGTAGAAGATGGTAAAATCAAACGGCAGCGAAGACATTGCCCAAAATGCGGTGACGGTGTGTTTCTCGCGGAACATAAAGATCGCTTTAGCTGCGGAAAATGCGGTTACACTGAATTTAAAACAAAAAACGACTAATCTTCTTTTTTTAATTTATTTTCAAACGTTTAGACGTATCAGATTATTCTGGGATTATATCAACCTATCTTTTTTCTATTTTTATTCAGTAATCTACGAGTATCAATGTATTTATGAAGCATGAATTGATTACCATTTTTCACTTATAAAAATAATATTTGGGTCTGTAGTCTAGCTTGGATAGGACAGGGGCCTCCGGAGCCTCTAACCCGGGTTCAAATCCCGGCAGATCCGTACCTAAGAGCGCAAAATATCTTCTAATTGAAAGCATTCTCATTTTTTAAGGTGAATTCAAAAAAACACTGAAAACTTGAAAAAAATAATAAATTATTTTAAGTTTAAAAGTATTTCTTTTTGCATCCTAATAGAAGAGAGCGGATGGGAAAAGAGACTAAAAAATACCACTTTGGAATTGGACTTTGGGCTTGAATGGTAATTAATTAGTTGGGATGTAATAGATGGGAGTTACGACATACCCTATTACCCTCTCTTCCCACCACTAATTGGTTGAATTCCTTAAACATTTATAACTTTTACTTTATTTATTAATATTTAATTTTTTAATAAAAATTAATTAGAAAAAAATTGAAAAAGAGATTATTTTTTTAGAAGTATACACGTTTATTTATCCGATATTTAAACTTTTTAAGTAATCTAGATACGCAATTTTTCTAGACACTATGATATAAATTCAGTTAACTTATTTAAAAAATATTGGAAAGTGTTACTACTATTTTTATTTCCGACCAAGAGCTAATCAGTCCCGTATCATCCCGGGCTATAACTTTTAGTTGATGAATTCCAGATTCATTCCATGTATGACGGAGAAGTAGAGGGAAGAATGATTGATATGGGCCAATCCATTCACTGTAAGATCCATAGGTCCATTTGATCTTATACCATATCTTATCGTTGTCATTATCAAAAGTTGAAGTGAGTATGAACGATGAAACACCACTTAAGGTCATAGGAAAAGTAAGTGGTTTCAATGGATGATTTGGTGGCAAACCCTGGAAGGTAAAATTTTGGGTGAATGAATCATTATAGTTCAATGGAGAAGTTTCATAAAACAATGTTTGCTCTGTTTTTTTGTCAGTAATCAACAAATGATAGGAGTGTGATTCATTCAATGGTTTTTTTGGATAAAGTGAAATTTTGTAATGACCGGTTTCATTGGTTCTAAATCGAATTCTAAGTCTACTTTGTAATGATGTTTCATTACATCTAATAATAGTTGCACTCGACAAGGGAATTGTTGATTGATTCACTTCTTTTTTAACAACCCCATTTATCACAATTCCATGATAGACCACGGTAGATCTTTGATTATTTTCTAACAATCTTTCTGGGATCTGCAGTTGTTCATTAACACATGCATAAATCTTAGTTGGTTTCTTGTGAAGTGATATTTGAACACATCCTGAAAGTTTTTCACCAACATACCAGGTGTTAGGATCAAGAAATGATGATTGTTCAATGTATGCAAATGCAGACTCATTAGAGTTATTTGCAAGGCTAATATTTAGTAAAATTGGTTGATTGTCATCATGGTACGTTTCTCCAATATTTTCAACACTATATCTTACGTATAACGTACCATTATCAATATCTGCCCACCAAACTTCCAATGAGGAAAGAGTTAGATCTACATGGCCAACAGATTGAGGGTTTTCATCTTTATCTAATGCATTTTGAGAAAATGAACGTATATCTTTGTTAACTAACATTGTTGAATCTGCTAAGATTGAGAATGGATGAAATATGAGTATGAATGCTACAAAAAAGGTTAAGGTAGAGAATAAATTTTTTTTATTCATAGGTAAGATATAATATAGGATGTTATTCTATTTTATATTTATCCATACATCTTCATATTTTTTTTGAATAGGAAAAATAGTATGCTGCTATTAATCATTAGTTAATTTTTTACCCGAAAGATTTCTTTTTGTAGAATCGTTCATGAACTATTTGCCCATACACAAAAATCATAGCTTTTTCAATATCGGGAAGATCCTCAAAGAAATCATCAACTAGTTGATAATCAAAATAATTCCCTCTATGTTTACTACTTAAGTTATCTTCAAGATTCATAATGGTTTTATTTATATTTTTCAAATCTTCTTTAGAAACATTCCAGACGTCGGTGATATCTTTGAATGTATTAGATCTGTTATTACTTAGGGCAGCCATATCAAATCCACTCATAATTCTTATTTTATAAAAATAAGATTTGATAAGGTATTAAAGGGTTTTTGATTATTGTTCGTTCAAAAGAGGAATTATGATGAAATTAATTCCGGTTTTGATAGAATGATTTTTTCTTAAAAAACTAAGTGATTGTGGTTGCCTGCGAGACATAACATTTATTTAAAAATTTAATAAATTTAAAAAAATTTATATAGAAAATGCTGTATATTTATTTTTTGAAGTGAGAGGAGAAGGATGATTGATGATTACATAGAAGATATTGATTTTTCAGTAACAATGATCAAACCACATACGCCAATCCCCTGGGAGAAGATTTTAAAAAAAGTAAAAGAGAAGAAAAAACCGTATTCAGAACGTGATTACGCATTTGGTATCTACCAAGAACTTCCTATTCCATCAAAGGAAAAAGACAAAATAATGTTAACACCAGATTCAGAATTGCTTTGCAAGTAGCCGAGCTGAATTTAATGCACAATTAAAACCAATCCCCAATGCTTTGACTCCATCCCCAATAACAAATAAATTTTCAATCGGAGTTTCAATCGAAGGTTTGGCATTATCAATTGTTTTTGCAACACCATCTAGATGCCATACTGAAGGATACAACGCCCAATTTAATTTTTGATGATAATCCGGAATCAGCCGACCAAGATTTTTATCAAGCACATTCCGTAATTTAAACAATGTCTTTTTTTGTTTTGCTTCTTCAGGAGTACAAATTATATATGCTTGGACGAGTTTTGCCTGCCTTGGACTAATTGATGCATCCGTTGAAGCGGCCATAAAATCAATCATTCCCACTGCATCATTTCCATCAACACCAAGATCTCGTTCGATAAAATGAAACGTCTTTCCAATAAATTCTTTAGGAATTTTTGATAACGAATAATAAGCACTCAGACTACCTGTTCCCGTTAGACTTTTTAGAGTATTCACATACGATTTTGGAAACAATGATTCATCAGAATAGGTGAACAATGATTGTAATAACCCAGAATAGATAATATAATCAAAAGCAATAGTCACATCTTTTACGTTTACACTAACTGCTTTTCCATCTTCAATATTAATATGATCAACAGGTGTGTTTAATTTAAGAGAGCCACCCTGGTTTTGGATGATTTCAGCAAGTTTTTGATGGATAACACCCAACCCTCCTTTAGGATACCCAACTGGTTTTGATCCTTGATACAAATTCCGTTGTGCTCGAAACATTTCACCAGTAGAAATCCGATCAAGATCGTTTACTGTAGTAATAGATCGAGAAAAAATTTCAAGAATCAATTTCATGTTCCCCCGCCCATATCGTTGAATGGTTTCTGTGATGGATACTGCATCGAGTTTTTTGAGTGTTTTTTCACTTGCAAAAAGTAATCGAAGGATATTAGGTAAAATTTTTAATTTATCAATCTTAGAAAGAAATGGAAACTGATATCCGCTTTCATTGATAAATCCAACATAGGATTCTAAAAAATCAACATGATCATCAAACTCTTTGAGAACTTCATTGAGATTTGATAATACACCCCCTCCAATTGCATGATAGCCTAAATCAAGCGAATATCCATCTAATAAATTGTTATCCATGATTGTTTGTACGTCTGGTTCAGAAAATGCAAGAAAGGAATGATAATTTGAAAGTAAACAATCGTATTTTTTCTTTGTCACGGAATTACCAGAAAACGATAATGCTCTTCCACCAAGTTCAGATCCTTTTTCAAACACCGTTACTTTATATCCTTTTTTTGCAAGAAGTGCTGCAGCAGTTAAACCTGCAATGCCAGCACCGATGATACATACCTTACTATTATCTTTGTTTTTCATAAAGAATCTACATCCGAGGTTGTAATAATTTTACTCCAGTTAAGGGAGTAAAAACAAGATACCAAAGAATCGGAAGGAAAATGAGAATCAATGTAGGTATCACATCGATAATTGGCAAGAGCATGAGGGGAACGAGAGAATAGCGAAGAAATGATTGAATACTGATATATTTTCTAATTTTACTTCGATCAAATTGTTTTAATGATAATAATTTCATACTAAAGAAAAGAACTCCAGCTGAAGCAACTGCTAAGATAATGAGTTGCCAATAAAAAAAGGAGTTATTAAAAAATATGAATGGGATAAATAAAAGAATAATTGAACTTATTCTAACTAGCATACTCAGAAGTTTGAAAGAGGTGGGGATAATCAAATTTTTTCCATTTACGCTGACACCAGATCTAAGTGCAATGTTATTTACATTCATTAACACATCATGATCAGCATCTTTAATACCGCCTTCAATTGCGTTCATGTGAAAGAGATTGTTAAAAGTTAAAACGAAAATAATCCAAGTAAAGAGAGACGGTTGCTTATTTAATGCTAAAGCACCTATCAAAAAAATGAAGGAAACAGATAAAGCAACAAGGATATCTGAAGCAAATATTTTTTTTCCGTATACATCATAGATACTTCCAAGAATCCATGCAATCAAAATACAAATGACTGATAGAAAACGGAGTGGAGTAATAACTTTACCGTAAAACAATACAAAAAAGGTCACAAAGGTAAGCATGATCATGGTAAAACAGATCCATAACGCTGTTTGTTGTGAAATCGATCCGCTCACTAAGGGTCTGTCCTTTAATTCTTTTGACTTTTTGTCCACTTCAACATCAATGTAATCATTTAATACAAAACCAAAAATCGATGAATAAGCACCTAATAAAAACAAAAGTGAAAGAGTGAATAAATCAAATGTTCCAACAGTTAATGCTGCGATAACAGGCGGGATTGCAAGTCCACCTAAACCTGGGAATCGCAAAAGGACCAGATAATCAGCAAGTTTTCCCATAAAACATATTGAAAAAACTTGGCCTATTTGAGTTTTTTCTTTTTTTACATGGTTTTTGGTTGCAACACGGTTCCATGTAAAATAAGATTAGAAAGAATGAATCCTACTGCCGGAAAGAAAATAAGAATTCCCGCCCAGGGATTAAGAGTCATAAGTAAAATGGGAACCAGTGCAAAATTAATCATATAATGACTTCCAATAAAGGTTCGAGCTTTTTTTCTGTTAAACGTGCCCATGTTCATCAGTTGATAGGATAAAAACAGCATCATTCCACTGATAATTCCTAGCAAGAGTAATTGAAACATTGCTAAAAAGAGAGACTCAGTGAATTTTTCAAGGATGAAAAATGGAGTGAAAATCAAAACAATATCAATAAGTTGTATGCTGAATGCTAGGAATTGGAAGGATTTAGAAGTATATAATCGTTTATTTTTTACTCTCACACCTAAAGCTACTGCAGCTGTTTTTGCTCCACTTTGATAATCATTTTCAATATCTTTTAATCCTCCTGCAACAATCTGCATGAATAAAACTTGTATCGATCCTAGAATGCAGATGAACCAGGCTAGAAGCGTGATATCTGAAAACTGTTGAACTTGAGTGGATGCACCATATAAGATGAAAAAGAAAATTCCTAGTGCAACTAACATATCCATGAACGGAAATTTTTTACTGATCAAATCATAAAGAATGATACATAAAGCAGATAATGCAAGAATAATTAATGGAAAATAATTTGATGAAGTGTATGCAACTGAAACTGCAATAACAAATGCAAGAATGATGCAAGCAAGAGCAAAAATCCAGGCATTCTTTAAGGAAATCGATCCACTTATCAATGGACGGTCACTGATTTCTTTAGATGACTTATCAATTTTATAATCAATGATGTCATTGAAAACAAATCCAAATGTATGACCTAAAAAACCAATCAGAAATAAAATAAGTAAACTTAAAATATTGTATTGTTGCATTGCAATGGCACCCATAACAGGTGAAATACCAGTTAGGACAGCATTAAACGATCTGGCTAATTTCAGATACTCTCGAATCATAATATTTATTCATGAAAACAAAATCACATTTAAAAATATCGAATAAAAGAAAATCATTTAGCATTTGTTGATAAATCATGAAATCTAAATCTCCACAATCAATGAGATATCTACCTGCACAAAAAATCATTCCTAAAGATGATACCTTTCATGGATCGAAATATCTTTTGGATATTGAATGGTGGTATTTCGATGCGGTTTTTGATAATGGGATGAGTGCTCATATTGGTTTTCGTATTTATCATATTCGAGGAATTGGCATCTTACAAGTCAGAATTAACATATATGATAATGGTACTTTACTTAAAGAGAAGATAAATCGATTTCCATTAACAAATATCATAATTGATAAGAAAAAACCAGAAGTTATCATAAATGATAAAAAAATTATCTCATTTGATATAAAAAAAGATAATTTGAAAAATATTTGGACCTATGAAATTAACCTTTCAATAGAAGAAGTTACAGTTCAACTTAACTATTCTGGAAACACAGAAGGATGGAAGATTGAAACAGATTCAACCTGCTGGACAGTACCTCTCCCAAAAGCAACAGTGGAAGGGACCATTAGCATCAATCAAAAAACAGAAAAAGTAAAAGGAACTGGTTATCATGATCACAACTGGGGATATTCACCAACAACAGTTCTTCAGAACATTGGCTGGTATTGGGGAAGAATAACAGCAAACAAATTACACATCACCTGGGCAAACACCATAATTTCCAAAACAAAACAAGACCTCATCACAGTAGTAAATAAACCATATAACAATCAAACCAAAACACCATTCTTCACTAGCATCAAACCAAAAGATATCCAGTTAACAACAAAAGAGTTCAAAGAACACAAAAAAGTACTAATCCCCCATACATTTGAATTGACATTCAACCAGCAAAATACCTCATCACAACCAAAAATTACTGGCAACATAACCATGAAAACAATAGATGTTCATTACGATCGAATTTTTATTATTAACTACTGGCGATACCATGTACTTGCCTCAGGATCATTAACATATGGAGAAATCACTGAAACAATAAAAAATAAACCACAAATCATCGAATATCTCAAATTTTGAAAAAGATTCTAAAACAAATAAATAAAAACAACGTTTCAACAGTAAAATATGTATACTCTTTATGAATACAACACGCTAAAAAGATTACAAGGAGAATGAAAGGTCAATGAGTCAAAAAGCAATGAAACGAATACTAGTCACTGGGGCAGCAGGCCAAATAGGATCAGAGCTAACCATGGCACTTCGCGAAAAATATGGAAACGATAATGTTATAGCAACCGGAAGAAAAACAAAACCAAGTGAAACAGTTCTCAATTCAGGACCTTTTGAATACATCGATGTCACCAAAAAAGAAACCATTGAAGAAATGATCAAAAAATATGATATCGACACCATCTACAACATGGCAGCCATTCTTTCAGCAGTTGGCGAAGATCATCCGCAACTCTGCTGGAACGTAAACATGAATGGATTATACAACATTTTAGAATTAGCAATGGAATACAAATTAACAAGAATCTTTGTCCCTAGTTCAATCGCAGTTTTCGGACCAGAAACCCCAAAACAAAATACTCCTCAAGAAACAGTGTTGAAACCAACAACCATGTATGGTGTTACAAAAGTTTCAGGAGAATTACTCGGAGATTATTACGCAAAAAAATTCGACATCGACATTCGAGGGATGCGATATCCTGGCATCATAAGCAATGAAACACTACCTGGCGGGGGAACAACCGATTACGCAGTGGAAATCTTTTATGAAGCAATCAAAAATAAAAAATATACTTGTTTTGTCAAAGAAGATACCATGCTACCTATGATGTACATGCCAGATTGCATCAAAGCAACCATTGACCTCATGGAAGCAGATCCAAGTAAACTCAAACATCATTGTGACTTCAATGTTACCGCGATGAGTTTTTCAGCTGAAGACCTAGCTAACGAAATCAAGAAACACATTCCAAAGTTCACCTGTGACTATAAACCTGATTTTAGACAAAAAATCGCTGAATCCTGGCCGCAGACCATTGATGACTCCGCGGCAACAGAGGAATGGGGTTGGAAGCCAGATTATGATTTAGCAAAAATGACTGAAGATATGATTACTGTTCTCAGTCAACGATATGAAGAACAGGGATTCTAAAAAATATTTATCCCTTTTATTTTTCTTTTTTTCCAGCATATCAAACAAATGATAGGAAAGGAAATACTTTTAACCGTGGAACATATCACTTGATTATTACACTGAGGAGAGATAAAATCTTATGCAAGATCTTGAACAGATTAAGCCATCACAACATGCAGATATAGATACCATTCGAAATTATTTAGGTGAAGAATCAGATTGGTTACTTAACCATGAAAGCAACAAAATCCCAAAAGAACATTTGTACTTACCAGGGCCAGATTTTATAGATAGAGTGTACAAAGACTCTGATAGAAATGAACAAGTCTTACGGAATCTATCATCTATTTTCAACAATGGTCGTCTCAGGGGCACAGGATACGTATCAATTCTTCCAGTTGACCAAGGAATTGAACATTCAGCTATGGCCTCATTTACTCCAAATCCTGCTTACTTTGATCCTGAAAATATCATTAAACTTGCCATAAAAGGTGGATGTAATGGTGTTGCAACTACTCTTGGAGTTCTTGGTTCAATTTCTCGTAAATATGCACATAAGATTCCATTCATAGTAAAATTGAATCACAACGAATTATTAACCTACCCAAATCATTATGATCAAATAATGTT
>Ga0102934_1001517_pt1 | contig 16210 bp, 8 predicted proteins | sample SalPonR2_A_D1_MG_FD_78175 | JGI IMG/M metagenome (GOLD analysis project Ga0102934, IMG submission 78175) | Salt pond soil microbial communities from South San Francisco under conditions of wetland restoration - Salt Pond MetaG R2_A_D1_MG | ecosystem: Environmental > Aquatic > Marine > Intertidal... | reverse complement strand
TTTTGATTTTTGAATCTCAAGTTGAGTTGGGGGGTCTGACCCAAAATCGCCTGCTACCGAAAAAAAATTTGTTGCACAGATAGACAGGGTCTTAATTTGGGAGCTACGGAGCTGAAAATTCATATCCGAGCTCGTATCCGGCGCCCGACAACGTGAAAAATCAGAATTTTCTTGGAGAGCATCGTATGGCGAGTTTGCATTTTGACCTGGAATGCAAATGAAAGTTGCATTTGCGAGGCGGGGACCAAATGGAATGGTGACTTCCATTGGCGAGTGAAGTGTGTTGGTCGGTGCGTAACGGGGACGTATTGGAGCAAAGTGATAGAACAATGAGCTACGTGACGGGCAACGCATTTTCGGTGGACGACTTTCAGCAGCACAACGCGTGCCCGTTGGCGCTGTCGTACGTGGACTGTGTGTCGATTGACATCGGGGAGAGCACGGCGTACGTGTTTGCCAAGGAGGTGCTGGTGCCGTGCTTTGTGCAGCTGTTGCGGGAAAATTTGAAGTGGCGTGTGCCGCTGCACTACCGGGCTGGGCCGTTTTCGGCGGGCGTACACAGCGAGAGCGCGGACGCGCTGCCGCGCTTCTACGCCATTTGCACCGACATGAAGGCGCAACGGGAGGCGACAACGGTGCCCAGTGACGATTTGCCGGTGAGCAAGCGTGCGCGCCGAGTGCGCTTTGCCGACACGGAGGCGGTGCCGACGACGGCAGAGGCGGAATCGGCAGACAATCAGTCGCTGTTTGCACAGCTGGACGAGGCGACAAGCAAGCGGCGCTGCAAGCGGTACGAGCGCACTCGCGTGCAGGCGGAGCTGAACAGCAGCGGCCGGTCGGTGCTGATACTGAGCGAGCGAGACGCACCGGCGCGCGTCTACGTGATGGAGTCGAGCTTTGCGTTCCAGCTGTATTCGTTTGCCTACAAAGTGGCCTATCACAAAAAGTGGCCGATGCCACCGCAGCTGGAGGCGCTGTTTGACAGCACGTGGCTGGTGTGGCGTCTGCCGACGCGTCGTGTAGTGCATCTTGTGGATCAAGTGCGTGCTGAGCTGCTGGTCGACCGCCTGTTGGCGGCGGCGCGCTGGCGGGCGCTGTACCGGCAGCTGCAGGCCACTGCCGACGACGACGACGACGACGCGGCGTCGCCGACGCTGGACAACGGGCAGCGGTCGAGCAACTACTGGGCCAAAATGTTTGGCAGCTCGCTGGTCTTTGCCCACGACGACACGTCGTCCAACGGCGGCGACGCCCTGAGCGAATTTGGCGCCGATTCGCTGTTGGCGTCGAGCACCAACGACGACGCCGCCTCCGGCGATGCAGAGCCCTTGGCGCCGGCAGCAGCACAGCACCAGTTGCGACCGGCCGCACAGCGTCACATGCGGCGCCGACTGGCCACCGAGACGCAGCTGAACATCCGACTGGCCGCCGACAGTTCGCGCAGCGGCGCCTCATACCACGAGTTTCGGGAGCGGCTGTGCGGACCGTTGGCCGACAAGCGGCTCGGCGAGCGCGTTGCTCGGCTGTTGTCGGCGGCCAGTCAACTGTTGGCAGTGATTACGTACAACCGGTTCAACATACACTTTACGCAGGTCGACCTGTTCTACATGCAACAGCTGATGCAGCTAGAGTGTGCCGACTGGACCCGCAACAATCGGGCGCCGCGACCGACGCAAATCGACGAGCTGATTGGCCAGCTGTCGCCGGCGTGCGCGTCGGCAGTGGAGCGGATTGCGCAGCTGCGCTACGTGTTTCTGGTCAACAAGGACCGTCGGCCGCAGTATCAGCAGCGCAACAGCGCCATGGTGGCGGCCGCGCTCTACTATTCGGCCAACATGTACAGCGCCGCCGACACGCTGGTGGACGAGGTGCAGCTGGGCAGTCTGTTGGACAGGTACCAGAGCATGGGCACCGAGCGTCAGCGGTACACGCTGGCCACACATGCGACGGCGACGCTGAGCGCAGACAGCGACCAGCTCGTTGATTTTCAGCGGCGCTGGGCACTGGTGGCCGACGAGCGTCGCGTCACCGAGCTGGCCGAGAAGCACGGCACAGAGCTGCGTCGGCACGTGCTGCGGGTGCCGCTCAACGATCAACAGTTGCGAGCCACCGGCAACGTACGACGCGTCGGTCTGTTGGACGCTGAGCGCGTGACGCCGCTCAGCGTGCTGGGCTCGTTGCGCAACTTGTTGCCAGAGGCGCGCGACGGTGTCGACTTTTTTGTCAGCTACACACCGCTCTCTTACACGCCGGCCAACGACGAGCGCTACAGGCGCGCACACGCCGCCACGTCCATCTTCCAATCGATCTACGTTGGCGACGCGCCCGACCAACCAGAGTCGGCTCCAGCCGACACAGAGTGCGACGACGATCCCGACTTCAAGCTCAATCAAACGGCACCACCGACCAACGGTCGCAAGCGCAAGCGCGGCCGGCCGAGCAAAAAGAAAGCTCGTGGCCGACCGGAAAAGTTGCCCGAACAAGTGGAGATGTTGGCCGAACCGGCCATCTATGTTGGCCTGCGCGCTCAACTGGCACATGAGCTGCCGTGGCGTGCCGCCGTCCAGCTGGTCAATCAGCGAGCGCAAAGCTTTGCGCGGGTGGCGCTGGCCGACCGCAACGCCAATCGACCGTTGGCCGCGCCGCTGTTGGCACAGGCGTTGGCAGAGTCGGCCAGCAGACACACGCTGTGTGCAGCTCTCAACGCTACGCACGCACTGCTCGGTGGCAGCGGCGTCGAATGGCACTGGGCTCGGTGCACCGATCAACAGGCACAACGGGCAGCTCGGTGCATTGTGCGCCTGACGGCGCAGGTGTCGGCCGATGCAACCGCCGTCACAGAGACGTTGTTGTTGCCGCTGTTGAACCGGTACGAGCTGAAATTGAGTGCGGCGCGGCCGCGCGACGTCAGCTTTGACAACAGACATGTGTGGTACGCACCAATGCATGCACTGCTCACTGACAACATGAGTCTGCCGTTGTTGGTGCCGCGCGACTGCCTGCCGGCACTGTTGGTTGCGGCCACTCTGTGCAAAAATCGAGCCGTGAAGCAAGCTGTCAAGCAGGCGCAGGCCACAGTCGACGAGTTTGACGACAAGTATGCGCGGCCGCCCAAGTGGTGGCCAGATGCCGACGGACAGCGCAGCGCTGTCGATGTCGTTGCGGACGGTCTACTTGACAGCAGCGAAGAGTCTGACGAGCAGAGCGGCACTGGCGACCGACGTGCCAAGTTCAGGGCGGCGAGACAGCGAGGCCTGGGCAATACAGTCGAGTCGCAGCTCTGTGTGTGCGGCGGCGCCAACATCGAAGAGTGCGAACGGCTGCTGGACACGGCCATCAAGGGTCAGGGTCGTTGTTGTGTTTGTCAGCTGGACGAAATCGAGGCCGTCAAGTGGCGCCGGGCGGCCGTTGACAACGTGTGTCAGTGGTGCTCGCGGCGACTGCACGCGCACAAGCACAACTTTGCAAAGTTGACACAGTGGAAACGCCGGCCGCCGCAGTATGCTCTCAGCGGACCAGTGTGCGGCCAGTACTCTGAGCTGACCGGGCTGCGGGCAGTCGATTTGGTAGAGTGTGTGCTGGATGCCATGGAACGCGACCACGACGACAATGAGCGGCTGGGTACGGTGCTGGCATGCCTCTGTCGCCGACAGCGCAGTTGGCCGTCTCTGATACCGTTGCCACCCAATAGCGACTTGTGGCGCATGGGTCAACGACAAACCAGTTCGGCGTTGTACGCCAAGTCGGCGGCCAGTAGCGGTGCCGAGCAGGTGGCCACTGAGAGCAACAAGTGGCTGGGGCAGCCGTTGCGCGCCACCTACGCACTGTTGGAGGGCAGCGAGCGCCCAGCGCAGTGCTCGTTTGCGTCAGCAGCCATGCTGTTGACCGGTCTCGAAGTGCTCCGATTGGCCGACCACGGCGAGTTTGTGGACGCCTACGTGGCCGACAGGCTGACGCAGCTGCACAACGTACTCGTGCCGTTGCAGTCGCCAGGCGACGTCGCAGCCTACTGTCAGCGGCACGCTGAGCGGGCCTTTGCCATGCCCATTTGTCCGCCGGTATTGGCAGAAAGCACTGCGCTGGGCGGAGTCAGTGTACAGGGGATAGCCAGCAACAGGGCGCTGCCCATGCACACCCGTCTGCAGTACCTGTTACACAACGGCAAGACGGCGCGCCCGTTGGCCACGTGCATGCCACTACTGCAGGAGTCGATGCTGCTGAACTTTCACTGGCCAGACGACACCGTCACCGACCACATCAGTATGGCTGACCTAGACGACGACGACGACGATGACGACGATGATGATAGGGGACAAGAGGTGCCAGCAGAACGTCTGTGGCGAGATTTGGATGCACAGGCAACAGAGTCGAGCGAAAGTGTGGCGGCCGCATCGAGCGATAGCAGTTCGGCCGACGTGATTGGTGCCATTTTGGACGACTTGTTGGCGTAGTGGTAGCACCGAACGGTGTCGACTAAAGCCTGTGCTTTGCAGAGCAAGAGCTCAAACTGGCCAAGCAATGAACTCTGACAGTCAAGCCAACTGCATTGGCTTCGCGCACCCGCGCGTCGAAAACAACACTGATGGCACGGAGCGCATGCAACAGGCTCTGGCGCCGTACTTGGTTCACGCGGCGCTGGCGCCCAACTACGACGTGCAGCGCGAGTCGGCCAGTGAAATTCTGCACCGCGCGTTCGACACGTCCGGTCAGTTTGCCGACGCCGGCAGCGAAGCAGAGGCCGTCGACCGAGCCGATCGGCCTGTGCCGCGTGGCTTTGCACTGAAAGTGGACGGCTCGATGCCAATTGACAGCAGTGACCGGCTGCGTCACACGCTGGCCAAATGGGACCAGGGCCTCGGCACGTCGATGTACGCCGTACACAGTGTGCCCGAAGACCTGGCACGTGGCGCCAACGACGCCAAAATTGCCCAACTCAATGCCAGCGCCGAGCTGCCAGACATCATTTCACCGTCGCACCGCGTCGTGCTGGCTCGTGCTCCGTCGGCATTTGACAACGACGAGTATGCGCTGTTTGTGACCGCCAACGACGTTGCTGCAGCCCGCCAGCTCTACCAGTATGCGGCGGCACGCGCCGTCAGCGATTCGCCGCTGACGGTGGCTTCGTTGGCCAACTCGAAAGAGTATGAGTTGTTGCAAGAACGCTCGCAGTGCGCTCGTGACACACTGGCTCAAAAGTACGCTGACGCGCTCGGCATTGAGCTGCAAACTGGCAACTATGACGACGACAACGACGACGACGGTCTGCGCGCCGTGCAGACTAGCAAACACTACACAATCGTGCCGGCCAACCAGATAGCGCACGGCAGCGCCAAGTCGACTGTGCCACAGAGTGGCACGCGGGAGCCGGAGCACTTTGTGATCTACAATGCAGCGACGCCGGTCTTCTCGGCAGCGAGTGCCGACCAAGGTGTGCTGCTGAGCCATGGCGTGATGGGCGGCGTGACGCGACTGACGAACACGGGCGAAAACGGTTGGCACCAGCCACACTTTTTGTCGCTGATGCCGCAGAGCACGGCCGCCGCGTTCGACGACCACACACAGCTGTCGGCCACGCACCGCAAAGAGTCTGAACGGGCGCAGCAGGCGTTTGAGTCGCGCGTCGCATGGCGCTCCGACTACGACAACCTGTTGCACGTGAACGCCGACGAGCGTCACGACAGCCTGGACGATCCGTACTCGCAGCGCTGGTTGGACCGACTGTCGCCGTCCAGTGGCAAACCGCTGCGCCAGCAACGCTTCACCATGGTGACAGCACAGCTGCCGTCCATTTCGACCATCTACGCGTCGCCAGCTCAGCTGGGCATGTTGGCGCGCCTGGCCGGCAACCCAGCCAACATTGCCGTGGCGCTGGACAACGAAATTGTGCCGCGCATCACAACGATGTGGGACTCGACGGTGCGGCCCAACAAGTATCCGATGGACTTGCGCCAGGTCTTTGCCAACGCCTACAACGAGGACGGCAGAGACGGCTTCGGTGCGCTGTCGCGCCAATCGACCTGTCGCAACACGCAGCACAGCCACGCCGTCAACCCGCGCGATCTGTACGCCGACGCGCAACAGTACAACGTGTCGCAGACCACCGGCAACTACAAAGACACGCGCCAGTTTGTCACTGGCGACTACGAGTCGCGCACCGTGCTCAGCATGGACAAACAACTGATTCGCATGCTGACACCAGAGGCCACTCCGCAATAAAAAAAACTGTTTAATTCTGGTTCATTCAAGTGCAGCCTTGGCTGCCTGCTCCTCTGCGCGACTATCTACCTCGGCCTGCGCTGCGCGCATTTTGTCAATTGGCAGCGTCAGCAACTCCATCACTTCAACGGTGATGCCCTTGTCCAGTCGCTCGCCCGACTCGGCGACGTGCAACAGCACCTGCTTGACGGGATCGGCTTTCTGTACGCGGTCGCGAATGCGCTCGCACTGCTCCAGCATCGAAGTGTTGTGCTGCAGACTGGCTCCAAGCTGTTGGATTTTGTCTTTGTTTTTGTGTTTCTCGTTCTGCGCCAATGCCAGCTGCGTCCGCAGATCAACGACTCGGTCGTAGGCTTCTTTGTGTCGGTCTTCAATGTCGTTCTCGTCGGCGAGCACACACTGGTCCATGTCAATGAACGAACCGCTGCGCTCCACGTGCAATCGGATGTAGAGGCGCGGCGGCAGACACTTTTGTTGCTTGGCTCTGTCGATGCGGTTCAACAGCTTTTTGGCCATCCACAAAATGACAAAGGAGAAAAGTGCCGGCAGCCGGCGCAGCAGTACCTTTTCGCGCATCAGAAACCTCTTGGCCATATACTCGTCTTGCGCCCGGTGCAGCTTCTGCATGACCTCACTGCCGCCATCGGCCTTCTCCTGATCGTCTTTGGCCTTGTGCAAAGTGGTGAAGCCGAAGAACGTGTGCAGCAGGTCGAGAGCGTCTTCTGGGATGTCGGCGCGCAGCGGCAAATCGCGCTTCTCGTCGTGCAGTTGCACCATCCGTCGGTGCTCACGATAGTAGGCGCAGAAGCGCAGCATGGCATAGACGTTGTTGGCAACTACAGGCGTCTCCAGCACAATCAGACGAACGCCCTCTTTGCCGGGATTCAACGAGGCAAACTCTGCAAGCATCGCTTTGCTGTAGTGGCGCGCCTGCTTGGTCTGGCTCACATCGTACGCTTCCACTTGCTGCCAGTCGCCAATGCTAAACTTTTTCTCTTTTTCCGTTTGGCCAATTTGCCGCATTTTGGTGTACGTGCGCAACAGAAATAGCGCTTTCGGATGCTCTTTGTATAGCTTGTCGAGAACGGACTCTTTCTGCGGCAGCTGGTTTACGAGCAAGTCTGCTAGCTTGCTGTCGCAATCGGTGAATGCTCGGCTAATTTGACCAAGCAATGCCTTGTCGACGCTGTCGTCGTCTGTGTCAATCGCTTCGTGCTCTTCTGCATTGTAACTTGACAACGAGGCCACAAACTTCTCTACACCCTTGACGGTCGGCACGTTTACCCGGTGCACTTGACCAGCTACTAGCACGTGCAGACAAAAGCCGCTGGGCGCTTCGCTTTCGTCGTCCGACCCTGTGCTTTCTGTCTCTCCGTCTCTGGTTTGTTCTTTCTTGTCCGTCACTACATCTTCTTTTCCCTCCACCGCCTCTGGCTCCTCCACCGCCTCTAGCTCCTCTGCCATCTTTGGCTCCTCCACCGTCTTTGGCTTCTCTACTGTACTGCTCATTGGTGCGTGTGTGCGACAATGTTGATAAGTTGTGCTTGATTTGACAGCGAAAATGTGTCGGCGCACCACCGACCAGCGCTTCCAATGGAAGTCAACATTCCATTGGGTTTGTCAAAGTGACACCGGGTGCAGTGACAGCCGACGCACCGGCGAGCCAGACAACGACAATGAGCAAAACGAGCCATTTCAAGCGCAAGCGCATGGCGCTGAGAAGCAAAGATCAGAATGACACAGAGTGCAGCAACGTCAAGGTCATGTTTGCCAACGGACCCAGCATGTGGATGACACTGACTGCCGACCAAATACCACCGGGGTCGGTGTTGGCAGAGCGTGCCAGTGTACACAACGATCCGCACGAGCCGGTTATGCTAGACGATCTGAAGCCACTGCTCCAGGACGACATTTTTTACACACTGTTCAATTGCCTGATGAACGCCTACGACACCGAACGGCAGTTCATTGGCGTCGACGTCAGCAACGCCCTGCGCGCCGCTTGCGACGCCCTGAGGCTCGACTTTGCGAGCGTTGTGCTACAGCACTTTGCCACAGTCAGCGAGTACGAACGCTGCAGTTTCGACTGCAGCGGCGGTGGCGCCGTCGGTCACATGCACTTTGTGCAAGGCAAGGCATTCTTGTCGTTCATATCGGTGTCGCTCAAGACGTGCGGTCTGTTTCGCTACACGTTTGGCCAACGGCTGTTGCGGCTGCACGACGTGCGCGGCAAGTCCATCGACTTTCACTTTGACCAGAACGGCGGCTTCGACATGCACATTCAGTCGGCGTCGTGTCGACAATGCTACTCGTTTGTCAATAGGACGCCACAGCATCTGCGCGCAGCACCGGCTGCGCCGTCCTACTACGACAAAGCGCAATGAACTTTACAAGCAGTGACATGGAATCAACACTTTCATTGGTGCGCGCCAGTTGGTGCTGTGCGCAGATTTGGTATAGCAAGTGCCGATTGACGATCAACAGTAAAGAAAGGCAGATGGCATTGGTGCACAGTGCAGACGATCGGCGAGTGTACGCCGCGGCAGCGGGTCTGCGACCAGAGTTTGACGACAGCCACGAGCTGGACGAGCAGCAGTATGTGTTTGCACCGAGCAATCCCAGCTATCGAGTGATGAGAGACGGCAGCGGCACCGTGGTGACACTGTACGGCACCGACTGGCAAGGCCGATCCATGTCGTTGCATGCGACCGGCTTCCGGCCGTACCTGTACGTCAGCTTGGAGCGAATTGATGCACACACGACAGACAGCGACAGCCGTGACGAGCTGGTGCAGCGGCTGATAGCGGAGCTGGACGCACAGCTGCTACTGATCAATGCTCTGGACACGTGCACGTGGTCGCCCGAGCGCCTGTCGCTGCGGCGAGCCGTGGCCGGCCAAGTGCGCCATCGCAAGCTGTATGACGCCGAGCGTCAGAAATTGGCCAACAGCAAACAGTGGGCTCACTTGGTGACAGAGGACGCCGAAGCAGAGCTGACGCGCGTCTGGATCAGCGAAGCGGATCAGTGCTGTCGGCCAATTGTCGGCTGGGAAGTGACCGAGGGATTGCCGGCGCGCGGCTGCGGCCCAGGCTCCGGTTATCGAGGCATGCGTGCGCAGCGCTTCCTGAAGCTGTACATGTACAGCCCCAACATGGTGACAAAGGCGCGAGACCTGTTGCACGGCAAAAGCGCCGAGCTGGGACCGGACCGGCAGGCGGTGCAGTTGGCAAAGCGGCGCCGGCGATCAGACATTGAAGAGAAAGACGCCGACGACGACAAAGCGGCGCGAAAGGGTCGGCCACTGAGTCGCATGGAGAAGGCGGCATTGGACCCCAAGCAGAAAAAGCTCACAATGCGACTGTCGGACCCAAAAGAATTGGATAATGATGACGGTGCAGCAGCTGTCATCAATGCACGTGACCAACTGGACGAGTTGGAAGACGAAGACGACGACGACGGCGAGGATTACGGTTTGTTGCAACGGCCGCAGGTCGAGGATGATGAGACTGAGGACAGCGAGGATGACAACTACGACGTTGGGGGCGAGACGTGGACTGTGGTACGAAGCTGCGAAGTTGGCGACCAGAAAATGCGCTTTGAGACGCGACTGGACAAGCGTTTCATTCGCCGGGTGCAGCGCGAGCGATCCACCGTCGAGTGGCAGATGCTGGCCGACGGCCAGAGCTACGACGTGTTCGAGGCCGACATTGACTTTGTGCTGCGCTTTGCCATAGACTGTGGCTTCGCCTGGGAGCAGTGGGTCAGCGTCGACTTTGAACGGGAATTGCTGAGCGCGGCCGACGGCTCGCCTACGGATACGCCGCTGCGCGTCAGCCGGCTGGTGGGCAATCAGCGCCGGACTCGCACACAGGTAGAGTTGCGGGCCGACTACCGCCACATGAAGCTGGTCGACGACGAGGCGGTGCAAAATAAGCCGCCCAAGCATCTGCTGATGTCACTGGACTGCGAAATGGAGCCCGGTCCCAACAACGAGTTTCCAGACGCCAACAGCAACCGAATGCTGCAGTGCGTTGTTGTGGTGCGCGGTGACAACGTGGTTGGCGAGAAGAAAAAGTTTTGGTTCCGCAGCGTGTCGTTTGTGCTGCTGTCGGTCGATTGTCGGACGGAGCCGCGTCCGTACTGCAGCGAGCGTCACATTATTGAGTGCGCCACCGAACAGGTGCTGTTCGAGGCACTGGGCCGCTTCATTAGGCTGGCCGAAGCGCAGCTGGTCACTGGCTACAACAGCGACGGCTTCGATTTGCCGTACATGCTGGACAGGGCGCACGTGCTGGGCGTCGGCGACGAGTTTCAACGCGCCTGGGGTCGTTCGCTCTACTCGTCGCGCCTGCGGGTCAAGGAGCGAACGTTCAGCTCGTCGCAGGCTGGCAACATCAGATTCACCGACGTGATGGCCGAGGGCAGCACCTTTATTGACCTGTTCAAAAAGCTGCAACGCGATCCGCTAATCAAGCTGCGCGCCTACACACTGAATGCGGTGGCGAGTCACTTTCTGGGCGATCAGAAAGAAGACATGTCGTACTCGCTGATCCGTCAGTACCAGCAGACGGCACTGGGCCGTGAAAAGCTGCGCTCCTACTGCGAGAAAGATGCACTGCTGCCGCTAGAGCTGTTCGAGCACTTGCTCATCATGCCAGGCATGATTGAGATGGCGCGCATCAACAGCTGCAGCATGCAGGTACTGCTGAACCGCGGACAGCAGGTTCGTTCCAAGTGTTGTCTGTATCGAGCTGGTGCGCGCGAGTCGCCACCCATTCGCTTCTACACGCGCACAGAGGAGGAGCGCCGTTTGCAGGCCAGCGAGACGTTTCAGGGCGCCACCGTTGTCAATCCGAAGCCCGGTTTGTATGAGGAGCCGGTCGCCACGCTCGACTGGTCGTCGCTGTATCCGTCGATCATGGTGACGCACAACCTGTGCATGACGACGCGCGTTGCACCCGACTACGATTTGACGCTCGATCCCGACATCATGGGCTGTCAGGACCCGCTCAACGAGCTGACCGTCGAGGAGCGGCAAGCGCGGGCCGCTGCGGCGGTGTGGCGCGTACCGGACATGACAAGCGAAATGCCGTACGTGGAGCGGGCCAGCGACGAATCGTTGGTCTTTTTGCGCCACCCGGTCCGACTGGGCATTGTGCCCAAGGTGCAAATTGACTATCTCAAGTTTCGCAAACGCACCAAAGGCGACATGAAACAGGCCTACGTCGACGGTGACATTGCGCTGGCTCAGCTGCTCGACAAGCGACAGCTGGCCATCAAAATGCTGGCCAACTCGCTGTACGGGATGTTGGGTGCCACCTGTTCGTTTGGCTACACGCCGACCGTCTCGTCGACGGTCACGCTGCGCGGTCGCTGTCTGCTCTATCTCATGCGCTCTCTGGCCATCAACGAGTTTGACGAGCACGACGTCGACGTTGTGTACGGGTACGTGTTGTTTTGCTGTGCCGCCACCTTGCTAACCTAGGCCTGTCTGCTACCCGACAGCGACACCGACTCCATCTTTGTGCACATGCGCAACGTCAAAGACCTGCACGAGGCGGCTGCCATCGGCGTGCAAATGAGCGAATTCATTACGGCGGAGATGAAGCGGCGCTACACCACCGACTCACCAGAGCACAACATCCTCAATTTGGAGTTTGAAAAAGTGTTTCGCAAAATCCTGCTGCTGGCCAAAAAGCGCTACGCCGGCCTCAAGTACGAGTACGACATCAAAACAAACAAGCTGACGCCAAAGCCGGCCGACGGCGTGCCAACGACCAGCGGCCTGGAAACGAAGCGGCGCGACACGACGCTGCTGGTGTCGCGCAGCATGGACGACGTGCTCGGGCTGATGCTCGACTACCGTTATCCGCTGGACACCAATTTGACGCGCATGCGCGCCTACGTGTGGGAGCACATGGTGCGGCCTCTGCTCAACAACACAATCAACATGCGCCTCCTGATTGTGACCAAGCAGCTGCGCATGCTGCCGTGGCAGTACGCGGCCGACGGACGCGCGTTGCCCATTCACGTGCAGCTGGCACAGAAGCTGATTGAGCGCGCAGGTGGCGAACATGCTCAGAACGCTCCGCGCGCCGGCGCTCGTCTGCCCTACGTGGTCGTTGAGGGCAGCAAGTACTCTAAGGTCAGCGAGCGCGGCGAGGATCCGGTCTACGCGCTCGACAACAATCTGCGCATCGACTCGCGCTACTACCTGGACAGGCATGTGCGGCCGACGCTGCTGCGCCTGCTGGTGCCGGTGTTGACCAACCAGAAGCAGAAACAAAAGGTGATTGGCGATCCCAGCAAAGCCAGCACTGGCGCCCGGCGTCAGTTTGGCATGAGCGAGACGACACGCAAACGACACAACGACGCTCAGGCGGCCGAGTTTCTGTTCGGTCACATCAAAGACTACCACGATCCGCTCAGTCGGGCTGAACAGCGCCAGCTGGCAGGCGTGCGTCCGATGTACAAGGAGCACTTGCCGCCGGTGCACAAGCGGCCGCGCTACACCGACAAACCGACGTTTCAGTCGGCCGCCAAGGCCGGTGCGACCGGCAAACAGAACACGTTGCTGGGCTCCGTGGTGCACGGCGCACGCTGTCAGCGCTGCAAAAAGTTTGTCGCTGGCGCCGCCAGGGGTTTCATGTGCTCGGCGTGCGTCCAACTAGCCGACGGCAGCGGCAACAATCTGGCCAAAATGCGCACCAGCATGCTTGACATCGAAGAGCTGTACGACGAACGGCGCATGCTGGCCGACACATGCCACGACTGCATGGGCTGCCGCGACGCGCCGCGCAAAATCACCTGCCAAAACACCGACTGCCAGATTCTGTGGGACCGAAAACAAAACTTGGCAAGCATCAATGCACTGGAGAAGCGCATCGACACAATCTCCGAGGTGTTAGTTTCCACGCGTCAGCTGGCCCGACTCCACATCACCGACGAGGCGGACACCAAACGCGCTCGTCCCACTTCCAAAAGTTTGCAATAGTAAATTGCCAAACACAAAAATTGACAAAAGTTGTAGCAATAAAATTTTAAAGTTCATTTTTTGGCACCACTGCCCGCTTTGTCAAAGAATTGAGTGATCTTCTGGGTGCCTTGCGCAGCGGCAGCACTTTTTTGCTCCTTCTCCAAACGGCGAAGTTCGGCAAGCCATTCGCATTGGCATGTGTAGCAGCGGTCGTCGTCGGGCTGGCGGTTCCAGCACATTGTGCAGTTGGGATGGAAGTTGCACGGCACTTGTGGCGAATTGTTCATGATTTTTTTTTGGAAGAGTTGCACTTTTGAAAGTTGTGGTGGGTGGTCAAAATTTTGTATGTTGGCCAAACAATTTTTTCCCTCCAAAAACCAATTAATAATGAAAATTCAACGAATTTTCGCCACTGTCATTTTTTCTTTCTTTCTTCTTTCATTCATCGAATGCTAGCGGGTTTGCATGCTGTTGCCAGTGTTGGACACGGTCGTCGGCACAGACGTCCGAAGTGACACCTGCGCAGTCGTTCTGTTTGAAAAACCATAGGAAAGGGTAGGCACCGCCGTCGAGGTCGTTGACGGCGCCGACGCACTCGCCAAACGGACACTCTTCGTCGCCGTCGGCAAATGCACACAGCTGACGCTCATCCCAGACGGCGCCGTCGTAGCAGTAGGCTGTATCGTGCGGTGCAAATGGCTTGCGGCGACAGGCGTGACCGGCGCCACACTCGCTAATCATGGTGCACGCAGCACCGGCGTTGGTGCCGCCGACGCAGATAGAGGCGCCAGGCTCCAGTGTGAGTGGTATGCCAGGGCGCGGTCGTTGCAGCTGGCCGGCCACCTCACTTTCGCCGGCTTCGTCGCCGGGTATTGCAAATACGTCGACCCACATGAGAGCCGCATCGGTGGCAGTGCAGCCGTCTTCGGCTAGCATGCGTACGCCAATGGTACTCTCGACAAACGAAGAAAACTCGTCTGGTTGCATGGCAGCTGGCGACGCCGACAGCGGTGCAAAAAAGTTGCTAATCACTTCGTCCGTCTCTTCGCTGCCGGCTGGGTCGTTGATGAGCACGGCCGTTGGACAGGCGCTGGACGGCAGGAAGCTGGTGACAGGCCGTGCCGGTCCGTCAAACTGGACTGCCGCAAAGTCTACGTTGGCCAGACCGGAGAAGCGCAAGTCAATGTCGAAGCTGGGCAGACCACTATCTAGGTTGTTTTGGTCGCTGCAAGGAAACACCGCTGTCACAGTGCCGACGTCAAACGTGCCCTCAAAGGTCGCTGCTGTGCCACCAAACGCACTGGTGACCTGTACGGTGGCGTCGTCGGTGGCGTCTGTTGGTGTGAAGAAAGTGACAACCGAGACACCACCCAACGGGTCAGCAACGCCCAGATCGACTACTTGGCCAATACTGGCCAGCGGCGTGGTAAGAGCCGGTGCTGGCTCGCGGCGCGGCGAACAGCTCAGTGTGTACTGTACGGCACGGATGCTTACGTCCACCGCAGGCATTTCAAACGTGGCCTGGCGGCGACGGCTGTTGATGTGCTCGATGCGCTGCTCACGACGACCCTGCTCGTTGATGAACGGCAAGTCGGCATTGAACTCTGTACGGAGCAGCCAGTGATTGACAAAGCCAAACAGAAAGTCGGCGACGCAGAACAGAGACGAGGCCCGGTCAAAGTTTTGCTGTTCCAGTTCGTCGAGACCGGCCACTAGCTTGTTGTGCGCAATTTTTGTCCACGACGACACTGTGCGGCACGCGCCGGCGTGCTCGTCACGCTTGCGACCGTGATGACTGTTGGCTGGCTTGTCAACGCAGTCGTCCGACTCGAACAGCTCCTGATGGCTCTCAAAGTTGCACTTTTTGTTTGCACACGTCTCGTCGGGCAGGTCGGCAGCGTAGAGACACAACACGTGCTGTTGCTGAATGTCAAACGGCGGCACTAGTTTGCTGTTGCGCGCCTTGGCGCAGTCTGGCGGCAGCCAGCCGCCGTTCAGTGTCAGCAGGTGGCGTGTGGCCTCCTCTTGAGCGGCGCCGCGCCACACCTCGGCAAAGCGGTCGGCACAGCTGTCGCCGTCGCCGCAGAAGAGAATGGAGCAGGTCGGTGCCTCTGTGAGCGCTGACTGCAGCTGCAGCAGTGTCAACAGAACAAATAGCATGCTTGTGATTGTAGGCAGTTGTTTAGTCGTACACACAGGTAGCACAACGAACGGCCGTTTGGCAGACGGGCGTGCAAACAACCGCCTATAGATTGGCCAGTTCAGCTACCTCTGGCAGGCAGACACAGCCAATGGCTGGCACATGGCACGACCGGACCAACGAGTTTGTGGCTCTTGTCGAGCAGAGCAGTGGACACCCGGCACCTGTGCCGACCGGTGTCTTGGCGCGCAACCTCAACGTGTACCGAGCGCTCAACAGCACGCGCGACCAGCTGTCGGCCGAGCAGGCGTTGCGTGTCACACTGGCCGAGTGTCAGCAGGCAGCCGACGAAGCAGCCAACGACCAAGAGCGGCTGCATTGGTGCGAAGCGAAGCGTGTGGCAGAGCACTGGTTTGGCAAACAGACACAGGCAAAGCTGCCCGTCAACCGCTCCAGTGCCAGTAGCCAGCTAGAGCGGCGGCTGCAGGATATCAGCAGCCTGTACAGCACAGTCAACGAACTGCTCAGCCAACAGGCGCGACCCATCGGCGACATTGAACAGAACATTGCAGCGATTGAGGCGCGCGTCGACGCCACTGGCGACCAGCTTATGGATGCGGCGCCCAGGGTCTACCGCACGCGCCGCTGGCGCTGGTATTGGCGCTACTGGCCGCATACGTTGTCGGCGCAGCTGCGCTGTCTGCTGGCGCTGGTGCTGGCCGTCAACACGCTCATTGCGCTGCAGCTGGCCGGCAGTGACGGTCTGACGCTATAAGCTAACAAAAAGCGGGCCACTGCAAGCATGAAACTGACACTTTGATGAGCGAACGCTACCGTTGCTCGTTGAACTCAGACAGACCGGTGCCGTCGTGGCGCAA
>Ga0102934_1001516_pt1 | contig 16212 bp, 10 predicted proteins | sample SalPonR2_A_D1_MG_FD_78175 | JGI IMG/M metagenome (GOLD analysis project Ga0102934, IMG submission 78175) | Salt pond soil microbial communities from South San Francisco under conditions of wetland restoration - Salt Pond MetaG R2_A_D1_MG | ecosystem: Environmental > Aquatic > Marine > Intertidal... | reverse complement strand
TTCTTGACAAAAAAAACTACAATTGTATAATCTTTTTGGGAAGTGGTGATTTGATGGAAGAAATAAAGAAACTACTAAAATATAGTAAAAAATACTGGTATCTTTATCCATTTGCTATTATTTTCATGGTTATTCTGGGACTTACCCAAAATGGTCTTGCTTATATAGTTCAGCAATTCATCAGATCCATAAAACTTGGTTCTGAAAATGGATATGATTATTTGTTTATGGTTATTAAACTTGGAATTATTAATATATTAGTTCTTTCTTTATCAAAATTTGGACAGGATTATACCCTTTTTTATATCGGTCAAAGATTAATAATAGATTTGAAGCTCGATTCTTTTAAAAAGATTTTATATTCACCAATGAGATTTTTCAAAAATATGGAGAGTGGAGAAATTATTTCAAGATTGACCAATGATGTAAACAAGATACAGAATTTTTTCAAACGTGGAATCCCAGATATGGTTAAAAATACATCCATGCTGGTAGTTGCTGTTTATTTCATGATTAAAATTAATTACAGGTTATTTTTAATTATAATTGCTGCTGTTCCATTCATGGTTGTAATACTCCATTTTCTCGGAAAATTCATGAAAAAATATATTGAAAAATCCCAGGGTAAGCTTGCTAAAACAGTTTCGTGTCTTCAGGAAGTAATTCAGGGTATTGAAGTTGTTAAACTGTTTTCTTCTGAAAAAAGAGAACATCAAAAATATGATGATAGAAACCAGGATTATCTTGATATTGCAATGAAAACAATCAGGGTAAAAACAATTAATCTTCCTATAGTGGAATTATTCGGTTACATAGCTCTAATTATAATATTCTGGATTAGTGGAAAAGAGATTCTTCAGGGGAAAATGGAAATTGAAAATTTCATGGCATTTTTTGTTTTAGCAGGAAATGCATCAAATGCTGTAAGAAGAATAAGTAATCTACATATATTTGTAAATGAAACCTCTGCATCTGCAAAAAGAGTTTTTGAATTAATGGATGTAGATAATGAAATTTTAAAAAACAATGGAAATATAAAGAAAGATAAATTGAACGGTGAAGTTGAATTTAAAAATGTTTATTTTAAATATAAAAATAAGGATATCTTAAAAGATGTAAATTTAAAAGTTAATGCCGGAGAAACAATAGCTTTTGTAGGAGCAAGCGGAGCTGGTAAAACCACACTGGTAAATCTAATACCGAGACTTCATGATATTTACAGTGGAAAGATATTAATAGATGGAATCAATATAAAAGATTATGATGTACATAATTTAAGAAAACATATTTCTGTAGTGAGTCAGGAAAATTTCCTTTTTTCAGGAACTGTTATGGATAATATTAAATATGGAAAACCTGAAGCAACTGATGAAGAGGTAAAAAAAGCTGCCAAAGCTGCTTATGCAGATATCTTTATAAAAAATCTTGAAAATGGTTATGAAACAGATATTGCTGAAAGAGGAGTTAAAATATCCGGGGGACAGAGACAGAGATTAGCCATAGCGAGAGCTATACTTGTAAATCCCGAAATATTATTATTTGATGAGGCTACCTCTTCTCTTGATAGTGAATCTGAAAAGTATGTTCAGGATGCCATAGATAATCTCGTTCAAAATCGTACTACATTTATTGTTGCACATAGATTATCCACAATTCTTGATTCAGATAGAATAGTTGTTATGGATAAAGGGGAGATAACTGACATTGGGTCACATGAATCACTCCTTGAAAGTTCAGAAATATATAAAAAGTTGTATGATTTACAGTTTAACGCGTAGGGTTTTTTATGAAAATTCTTCATCTTGATTCATTTACGGGATTTGGAGGAGGACAAAAAAGGTATTCCAAAATTTCCCGGGACTTAAAAGCACTGGGACATGAGATGGTGCTTGTTTCAAGAGAAAAAAATAAAGTCAGAAGGACCTTTCCCGGAAAATGTTATACAGCTTCTTTTTTAGGAGATCTTGACCTGTTTTCATTTATAAAAATATTTTATATAATCTTAAAAGAAAAACCGGATATTATAAACACCCATTCACATCAGGATCACTGGATTGGTGGAATTCTATCGAAACTTTTTAAAAACATTAAGCTGGTACATACCAGACATGTTGATTTTAAAGTAAAAAATAATTTTATAAATAAATTTATTTACAAAAATTTAACAGATTTTATCATAACAAGCTGTAAAAAAATAAAAGATACACTCATCAGTTCATTTCCGGATATTAAAAATTTTGATAAAAAAATATTTCCTGTTTTGACATTAAATATTCCAGAAAAAAAATGTGAAAAAAATATATATAAAGAAAGTTATAATATAAACCAGGATACCAAAATTGTTTCAATGATAACAAGATTGGTATCCTGGAAAGGCCATGAATACTTTTTAAAAGCTATTCCTCTGATTACAAGGGAAATTGACAATGTTAAGTTTTTAATTGCTGGAAAAGGCCCTTTTGAGTCAAAATTGAGAGAGTTGGTTAAAAAAATGGAAATTGGAGAATATGTTATTTTCACAGGATTTATTGAAGATGTGGAAAATTTATACTGTGATAGCTATATTTCTGTTCTTCCCTCGGAAATGGAATCACCGGGTGTTAGTATTGCTGAATCAATCTTTTATGAAACTCCTGTCATAACATCAAGGGTAGGGGGAATACCTGAAATTGTTGAAAATGGATATAATGGTTTTCTCATAGAGGTGGGAGATTTTAAAAAAATTGCAGAAGTCACAATAAAACTTCTAAAAAATGAAAAGTTATATAAAAAAATAAAAGAAAACTGCAGAAACTGGAAGCAGAACAAATTAAAAGATAAAACACCTGCTGAAAAAACTCTGAATCTCTACAGAAAATTTTTGAATGTATCATCATCAAATTAAATTTAAAATCAAAAAAAATACTAATAATTATATTTTTTATAAGAAAAATAACTAAAAACAGAAGCAGCAATGAAGAATAATATTGAAAGTATAAATACACCATTGATGCTGAATATTTTTTTTACTGCTAAACCAAGTAATGGTGCTAAAACACCTCTTACCCCTGTAAAGGTTACATGGATACTTTGATACATGGAAGCATCTTCATCTCCAGCAAAATATACAGAACCCATGTTCCATGCAATACTTATAGCAGCTCTTGCAATTCCAAAGAATAGAAAACCAATTAATACAAATATTATACTTACTGTTTCAACATGAAGAATATTTGATAGAAATAAAAATAGAGGATAAAAAATTAAAAATCCGAAAGAAAATACATTATACAGATTTGGATGCCATCTGTCATGCAGTTTACCCATGAATGGAGACAATATAAAAATTCCCAGCTGTCCGATTATCGCTTTTGATAGAAAACTCATTGTATAATTAAATTTCATTATATCTACAAGATATATTGGTACGGCAAGCATCATCATTATGAAACCCATTCCATATAAAATAAAACTGATTTCGAATCTGGCAAATTCGGTTTTCTCCCTGAGAATATATTTTGCCCTTTTAATTGGATCTAAAATTACTTTAATAATCGATTTTTTTACTTTATTAAATTTCTTTTTTTTCTTTTTCTTAATATCAACGAAATAGAGAACAAATGTGTTAAAGAAACCAATTATCCCTATACCAACTAAAATGTATTTAAAATATAGTTCATTTACATCCAGTATTCTTCCGCTGACATAGGAAAATCCCATGCCTATGAGGGTTGTTAAACTTAAAGTAACTCCAAATAGCATACCTCTTTTTTCGGGGCTGAAATTAGATTGGAAGAGGCTGTTTCTCGCCGGAATAAATGCAGAATGAAATAGAAATAGAAAAAACATTAAGAGAAGAAATTGATTCATTGTAGTTATCCAGAAACCGATTATCAAAATTAATCTACCAAATAAAGAAATTAGTATGAAATATTTTGATTTATTTCTTGAATTTTCGAGCAGTTTTCCCCACCATATAGATAAAAAATTCATGACCGGAAAAATCATTATGAGAAGTGAAAGCTGAAAATCTGAAGCATCAAACGCTTTTCTGGCAATGATATCTCGAACCCGGATAAATCCCAGAAAGAAGCCATAAAAAAAGGTAGAAATTAATATAATTATAAAAGCTCTTTTTTCTTTTTTGTTAAAATCAAAGAAAATAATATGCTCCTTTATGAATAAAATAACAGAAATAATTAGTTTTGTCATCTTATTTCTTTAAGCGAAAAATTACCGGGTTTTAATATTTAAATATTTTGTTTATAATAAAATATATGAAAACTGTTTATATTCGATTTTATGCAGAATTAAATAATTTTATTCAAGAAAAATATCAGTTTAAAAGATTCCGGTATTTACTACCGGATAATGGTTCTATTTTAAAAATTATTGACAAGTTTGATATTCCATTAGAGAATATTGATCTTATTCTATGTGATAATAAATCTGTTAATAAATTTCATCTACCTGATGAGAATTCTAAAATTAGTTTTTATCCGGTGTTTGAAAAATTTGATATTGATGGTTTAAGTAAAATTAGAGAAAACTCTTTAAGAAATACAAAATTTGTTGTTGATGTCCATTTAAAAAAAACTGCAAAATATTTGAGATTTATGGGATTTGACAGCCTTTATTCCAATCGATTTGATGATGAAGAAATAATTAATATTTCATTAGAAGAAAAAAGAATAATTATTTCAGGAGATAGAGATTTAATTAAAAACAGCAGGGTAGAAAGGGGTCTGTTAATAGTTAGTAATATACTTGATAAAAAATTGAGAAAAATAATAAAATATTTTCAACTGGAAAAAGAGATAAAATTATTTTCAAGATGTATGGTTTGTAATACTGTATTAAAGAAAATTAATCCCAGGAAATATGATATTTCAAATTATTTAATTGAAAATCATAAATGTTTCAAGAAATGTGAGAATTGTAATCAAATCTACTGGAAAGGTTCTCATTATAGAAAAATGAAAAATAAAATTAATAAAATATTGAGGAGTATATAAAGCTTGACTATGAAGATAAGTTTTATATTATAAATTACATGAACAGTTTAGATATCAAAAAAGATAAATCATTAAAAGATTATAATGCTTACTGTGTTGAATCCAAAGCTAAATATTATTTTAACATGAAGTCAATAGATAAACTAAAAGATGTTTTAAATTGGGCCAGTAAGAAAAATCTAAAAATATATATTTTAAGTGGTGGGACAAATATTCTCATTACAAAAAAACAGATAGATGGATTGGTCGTTCACATTAATAATAAATATATATCCATGAATGATAATAGAATATTTGCTGGAGCAGGTGTTGATACATCATTACTTGTAATACATGCTTATTTAAATAATTTAAGCGGTCTTGAATTTCTATACGGTCTTCCTGGAAAACTTGGAGGTGCTGTTTACATGAATGCCAGGGCATATAATAGATCTATATCTGATGTAATTAAAGAAGTTAAAGTTATTGATTATAACGGGAATATCAGAGTATTAAAATTTGAAGAAATGGATTTTGGTTATAAAAAATCAATTTTTCAAAATGAAAATTTTATAATTCTTGAGGCTTCTTTCCAATTAAAAAATGAGAAGAAAAAAATTATATTAGAAAAGATGAATTATAATTTAAATCAGAGAATAAAAAAAGGACACTTTGAGAATCTTTCCTGTGGTTCAGTTTTTAAAAATCCATATCATGTGGGTATTCCGGCAGGTAAAATTATTGATGATTTAAATCTAAAAGGAACAAAAATTGGAAATGCCAGAATATTTAACAAGCACGGTAATTTCATAATAAATGAAGGTGAGGCTGACGGAAAAACAATTTTAAAATTAATTAATTATGTTAAAAAAGAGGTAAGAAAAAGAAAAGATGTAAATCTTGAGGAAGAAGTTGAAATCTGGTAGATTTCTAAATTTACTATTTATACTTTTAATTTTTTAATATTATTATATAATTTATAAAATATAAAAAACAGGAGGGTAAAAATGAAAAAACTAATGGTTGGTATTTTGGGACTGATATTATTGTTGTCAATTAACTCGTGTAAATCCTGCAAGAAATTAGCTGAGAAGAAAGATAAAATCATGGAAGTTGTGGAAGAAGTTCAAAAAGAAGCTGAAAAACAGGGGAAAAAACTTAAAGAGGAATCTTCAGAAATTGCATCAAAAGTTAATGAAAAAATGGCAAAAGATGGAAAACCGGAGAAATTTCCATCAGATGCTGTAAAAGCCGTTGAAGATTCATTTGCGGAAGGATCTTCAGAATTAAGCATGGATAAAATTGATAGTTTGATTGCCGTTCAGAAAGAAATTAATGATCTTGATCCTAATAATGAAGAAGAATTCAAGGATATTTTGAAAAAACATAATTTTTCCGGACCTGAAGAATATAAAAAAACCTACATAAAAACACTTACAGGTATTACTGCAATTCAGGCTTTAAACGGGATGCAAAAAATTATGGACTCATCATCGGAAGAAAAAAAAGCTGCTGAAACATTCAAAATGGATGAAGCAACTAAAAGTTTAGCTGTTAAAACCATTGAAAATGGAAATCTGACCAAAGATGATTTGAATTTTATTTATAAAAACTGGGAAAAAATAATTATAATTGATAAAAATTAAAATTTTAATATTATCTGCACTCCGGAGATTTTCTCCGGAGTGTTTTATGAAAAAATCAAGTATTAAAAACCTTTTTGATACGATCTAATCCCTCGATAAGTGTTTTTTCAGGACAGGCAAAATTTAACCTCATGAATCCTTTTCCATTTTCACCAAATGATTTTCCATCATTTAAACCAACTTCTGCTTCATTGTAGATTTTCTTTTTTAATTTGTCATGGGATATATTTAATTCATTGAAATCAAGCCATGCTAAAAAAGTACCTTCAGGTCTTGTAAAATTAAGACCATCTATATCATTTATATAATTTTCTATTATATCTAAGTTGTTGTTGAGATATTTTAATAATGAATCAAGCCATTCTTCTCCCCGGGTATATGCTGCAATAGTTGCTTCTATTGCAAAAATATTTGTACTGTAAAGATGCAGTTTCATGAGAAATTGTTTAAATTTATCCCTTAATTTTTTATTTTTGATAATGATAGAGGAAGATTTTAATCCTGCAATATTGAATGTTTTACTTGGTGCTATTCCTGTTATGGTTCTTTTTGATAGATCATCATTAATAGATGCAATTGGTATGTGTTTATTATCAGGATAGATAATATCTGAATGAATTTCATCAGAGAATATTAATAGATTATTTTCTTCTGCAATTTTACCGAGTTTTTTTAGTTCTTTTTTTGAGAACACTCTGCCTACGGGATTGTGAGGGTTGCAGAGAATTATCATTCTTGTATTTTTGTTAATTAGATTTTTTAATCCTTCAAAATCTATTTCATATTTATTAAGTTTTTTATTAAAAATTAATTTATTATCAAGTAATTTTCGATTATTTTGTTCAACTGAATGAAAAAAGGGTGAATATACGGGTGATTGAATGATAATACCATCTCCGGGTTCTGTATAAATTTGAATGGCAATGTTGATTGCCGGTACTATACCAGGAGTATAAACTATCCACTCTTTTTCAATCTCCCAATCATATCTTTTTTCTGTCCAGTTAATGATTGATTGATAATATTTCTCAGACTTCATTGAATACCCATAAATTCCATGTTTTGCTCTTTCAATGATGCTCTTTTTTACTTCTGGAGGGGATTCAAAATCCATGTCGGCAACCCACATTGGAAGCAAATTTTCTTTATCAAAAAGAAATTTCTTATAACAGTCCCATTTAATAGAGTTAGTATCTTTCCTATTAATAATTTTATCAAAATTAAATTTCATAAAGCCTCCTTCAAATTTATTTTCCTGATAAAAATATTAACATAAAAATATCATTTGCATAATAGTAAAAATACGATAATATTTCTTAGGCCAAAATAGGAAAGGTTATGAAAGTAAAAAATAGTTTAATTGAAGGTAATATATATATACAGCTTCTAAAAATTTCGCTTCCAATTATTGGTACATCCTTTATTCAGATGACATATAGTTTGACAGACCTTTTCTGGATTGGAAAGATAGGAAGCGGAGCTGTTGCAGCTGTAGGGACTGCTGGATTTTTCATCTGGCTTGCAAATGCAATGACTCTTACCACCAATGTTGGTTCTCAGGTTACAGTTTCACAATCAGTTGGTTTAAAAAATTATGATAAAGCTAAAATATATTCCCTGAATTCTTTTAAATTGGTTTTTCTTTTTTCAATTATTTTAAGTTTTTTAATATATCTTCTTGCACCAAGTCTAATGAGTTTTTTTGATTTAGGTGTTGATGAAACAGGTTTTAATGTTACAGGTGCAAGTATTGATTACTTGAGAATAATTTCTTTTGGTCTGCCATTTTTCTTAACCAATTTTACATTTACCGGAATAATAAATGGTTACGGCAACACAAAAATTCAATTTTATATAAATGCTGTGGGTTTGTTGTTAAACATGATTTTGGACCCCTTATTGATACTGGGAATTGGTTTTTTCCCTAAATTGGAGGTTAAAGGTGCTGCACTTGCAACATCTTTTTCCCAGATTGTTGTCTTCATAATCTTTATTTTATTTATTTATAAAAAAGAAACTCTATTTTCATTAAAAAGAATTTTTGATCCTTTTAGTTTTGAACATATCAAATCTATATTAAAAATTGGGGTGCCCATATCTCTTAGAAACAGTCTTTTTGCAGTATTTGCAATGATATTAGCAAAAATTCTTACAAGATGGGGAGCTATACCAATAGCCGTTCAAAAAATTGGGGCGCAGGTAGAAGCCCTGTCATGGAGAACTGCGAGTGGAGTCGGTCTGGCTTTGAGTACTTTTGTTGGACAGAATTTTGGAGCTGGCAAATACTCAAGAATTATATCAGGATATAAAAAAGCAATTTATATTATCTCAATACTTGGAGTATTTGTATCACTATTTTTTATATTTGAAGGAGAGTTACTGGGAAAATTATTTTTTTCAAGAAGTGATGTAATTGACGCTGCTGCTGTTTATTTTAGAATTTTAGGTTATTCCCAGATGTTCATGTGTCTTGAGATTGTTACCGGTGGTGCATTTAATGGACTTGGTAGAACTCTTCCACCTTCTCTTGTGAGTATTATATTAACTGGAATGCGAATCCCCCTGGCTATTCTTCTATCCTCGATAGATTATTTTGGCTTGAATGGTGTTTGGTGGAGCATTTCTTTTACAAGTGTGCTAAAAGGTATAATAGTTGTTATATGGTTTAGGCATTATTTAAATAAAATAAAAGATAAAAAAATATTTGTATAATTATCTACTATTCCTTCTAATTCTATATATATTAAGTTATTGATAATAGACTGATATATGTTATAATCAGCTTTAGTATAGGGAGGACTATGAATAAAATTGTAACTTTCCTGGATAATAATAAAAAAGAATTTTCAAAAAAAGTAGTTAAAAAACAGTTAGAAATAAATAAAAGATTAAATGAAAGATATACCCCATCAGATATTAAAAAATGTGAAAGAGATGTAGAGTATTTACTTGCTTATTTTATAGAATCATTTCAAGTAGATGAAAAAACTTTATTTGAAGATTATTTATTATGGGCAAAGAGATTATTAAAAAAACTAAATATACATGAAAAAGTTGTTATTGAAAATATTGAGATAATTATTCAGCTTTTAAAGGAAAAATTTGATATTATTGTTGAAAATAAGGCTATTTCTTTTTTAAGAAGTGGAATTGAAAAGATAAAGAGTTCAGATTATAAAAATAAATCTTATCTAAGCGAAAAAAATAAATATTCGGATCTTGCAAAAAAATATTTAAATTTTTTGATAGAAGGAAAAAAAAGTAAAGCAAACAAATTAATAATGGATACTTTTAAAACAGGAGTTAGCATAAAGGATATCTATTTAAATATTTTTCAGCCTGTTCAATATGAAGTTGGAAGATTATGGCATGAAAATATTATAACTGTAGCACAGGAACATTATGCAACTGCAATAACACAATTAATCATGTCAAGATTATACCCCTATATAATAAAAAATATTAATCTGAATTATAAAATTCTTGCAGCATGTGTTGGTGATGAATTGCATGAAATGGGCATACGAATGCTGGCTGATTTTTTTGAGATGGAAGGCTGGGATACATATTATATTGGTGCAAATACTCCAGCAGATTCAATTATACAGAATTTAAAGTATAACAGAATTGATGTTCTGGCATTATCAGTTACCATGACTTTTCATATAAAAAAAGCAAAAACTTTGATAAAAAAAATTAGAGAAGAAGAGGATTTAGATAATTTGAAAATCCTGGTTGGAGGGTATCCCTTTAAAATAGCAGATGGATTATGGAAAAAAATCGGTGCTGATGGTTTTGGCAGAGATGCTGATGAAGCAATTACAATTACAAGAAGGTTTCTGGAGAATTAATTCATGAAACATAAAACTGTAATAATAATAAACACTTCTGGGAAAATATTACAGGTAGTAAAGGATGAAATTGGATTAAAGAAGAATTTTACAAAAACTGAGTTAATGGTAGATATAATAAAAAAAGAAAATCTCGATAAATTTAATAGATTTGTGGATATATTTAATAATAAATTAAGGTTGATTAACTGGAACTTTAGTTTAAAGAAAACAAGAGATAATTTAGTATATTTTTCAGGATATAAAATTGATAAAAATGAAATTCTTTTATTAATAACAGTGAATAAAATAAATAAAAACAAACTTCTTAAAGCTGATAATATGGATGCGAGTGATGAAATAGAAAAAACTTTTTCCGATGAAAATGATGAAAAGACGATTGGAAAATTAACCCGGTTAAATAATGAGTTGATTAATGTTAAAAGAGATCTGGATAAAAAGAATTATCAGATAAATCTTCAGAAAAATAAATTAAATGTAATTTTAAATAGTTTGAATGAAGGGGTTATAACATTTAACCGTCAAAAAGAAGTTACTTTTATTAATCATTTCGCCGAAAATCATTTTGGGAAAAAAGAAAAAATTATTGGGAAAAATATAACTGAACTAATACAAATTAAAAATGGAAAAGGAAATGAAATTATAAATAAATATAAAATGGTTGATCTGAATGATAAAAATGGTTTCAAGGAGTATGAAAACATTTTTTTCAATACTCCGGAATCTTCTAATGTTTTTGGTGATATAAATATAACTCCTCTCGTGGATGAAAATGAAATTATAAGTGGTGGTGTTTTAGTCTATAGAGATTTAAGAGAAAAAATGGAACAGAAACAAAAGATCAATTTGTTTAATAATGCATTAGAAAATATAACTGAAAGTCTTGTAATTACTGATGAGGATAACAGAATAATCTATATTAATAATTCTTTTATAAATAAATATAAATATGAAAAAAGTGATATTTTAGAGAAAAACTATTCAATTTTAGAATCGGAAAAAGATGAGGAAGAATTTTTTGATTTTGGTGAAGATATGATGGAGAAATATCATGTAGATAAAAATGGTAAAAAATTTCCAGTCATTATTTCTTTTGCGGAGATTAATGATGTTTTTACAGATATTAAATTCAAGGTTCATGTTATAAGAGATGTTACAGAAATTAAAAAAATGGAAATGAAATTAAAGAAAAAAGCTGGATATGATGAACTCACTGGAGTTTATAATAGAAGAGCAGGAATCGAATTTTTAAAAAAATATTTAAAGATTGCAGATAGAGAAGAATATTCATTAATTTTAATTTTTATAGATATTAATAATCTTAAAAAAGTTAATGATACAATGGGACATAAAACCGGAGATGAATTGATAAAAAATACATCAAGAATAATTGAAGAATCAATAAGAGCTTCTGATGTAATCTCCAGAATAGGAGGGGATGAATTTCTGGTAGTTCTGCCAAACTGTAATCTCACCGAAAAAAGAAAAGTAGAAAAACGAATTGAGAAAAAAATAAAGAAATTTAATGAAAATAATCAAAATTATGAAGTAAGTATCAGCAGGGGCGCTTCAGAGTATCAGCCCGGAAGTAACATGCAATATGATGAATTAATTCAAATTGCAGATGACAGGATGTACAAAAATAAAGAAAAATATTATAAAAATTGATAAAATAAACATATGTTTCTTCGCAATACAAAGTTTTTGTTTTACATAAAAAACTTGATTTTTCTACCATTTAACTGTATACTTAAGAAAATTTTAAAAGAGGGTGGTCTTTATGGATAAAAATTTAAAAGAAATTATGGAATATTTAAAAACGAAAAAAAGAAACAGGGAGTGGAAAGAAGAAATATTAAATATACAGAATTATATATCTTCAAAAGGTGCTGATAAAAATTTAAAGAAAGAAATTGATGAAGATATTATTGAAAGCATAAAAGAAGTTGACTTGCTGGATTTAGTTTATACAGATAATAATGCAGAATTGAATAAAAAAAATATGTTTTCTGATATTTCAGAATTTTATCGTGCTGGAATTGAGTATTCAAAAGATCGTGGAATTAAAAGTATAGCAACTATTGAAGCAGATAAAATATTGGCTAATTCACTATCTCTAATTGATAAATGTGAAGATATCAGAAACGATCTCTATATTTCTAATGATTTTAACTACAGGGTTTTCAAGCAAAAGTATGAGGATGATGAAACTGTAAATGTATATAAAATTGAAACTACCGAGGAAAATGATTTTGATGATGAAATTGATATTTATGATTATTTAATTAAAATCCACGACGTAGATCTTGTCATGGCTCATCCTGATAATGGAAGAAAATTTTTGAAAAACCCTGATAATAAAATTGTAAAAGAAAATAGAAAAGAAGTAATGGCGATTAATAATCTGCTTCAATCAATACCTGAAGGTTCGGAATTATCAATTATTGTTCCTACAGGATTTTTAACTTCTAAAGAATCTAAAACTCTTAGAGAAAAAATTATTCCTGTTGAAGGAAAAAGCGAATATAATGTAATCATAAACTATATTTTTAAACTGCCAAAATTTAAAGAGTATTCATCAATCAGTTTAGCTGCCTGTCATTTCGAAAAAATGAAAAATGTTCCCGGTAATTATAAATTAAAAATCGGTGAGGTTGATATTAAAAATTCTGCTATAAGAGAAAGATTTTATGAAGAAATTGATTCTTCTAAACTTTCTGGTGGAAAAAGATGGGGAATTGAAGAAAATCTCGATCGGGATTCATTTTGGGAAAAAATCGAAGAAATGGACACAAAAAAATTGGATGGAAATTCAATGCTCATAAGAGGAAAAGCAATATCAAAAAAATTTCTGGATGATAGTGGAAAACATATAGTTATCAATCTTTCAAATATATCCAAAGGTGTTCTTGAATACCATGAAGATACGGTATCGATAGCTAAAGAAAATAAACCCAAGAGTTTTATAAAATATGAGGTTAATAAAGGTGACGTTGTTGTAGCCTGCAGGGGTACTGTTTTTAAGAGTGCTTATATACCGGATTTTGATGATGACAAGGAAACAAAGATTTATTTGAAAGGAGACCAGAGAGATAAATTAAAGAAATATAAACTTTTAGCATCTGTTAATGTTATAATTGTGACACTGGATGAAAACAGCGGGATTCTTCCAAAATATTTAAATGTTTTATTTAATTTGCCTGCTGGACAGAAGCTGCTTGAAAGTATTCAGCGTGGAGATGTTATAAAAAATATTAATCCGAGTGATTTGGAAATGCTTAAAATACCAAATTACGGCATTGAAAAACAACAGGAGATTATTGATAATTATGAAAACTCTATTCTTGAGATAAGAAATGCCAAAGAGAAATGGGAGAATGATCAGAAGCAAATTAATAACGAAATACTCGGATAGGTATGATTATATAAGTAATACACAATAAATATTTAAAATAAATAATAAAATATATTGACAATATATAGAATTTTGCTATTATTAATTATGCAGCTATTATCACCCGAATTATAATTTGTACAGCCACACCTGACAAATTATAAACCGACATGTATATGTTTGAGGAATGTCCCCCATTCCTCAAACACCCCAATTTTTTGGGCTTTTACAATTCTAAATTTCTTGTTAGATCTAATCAATGGTTGTATTATTAATTTGAAACCACGACTAAAAAAATCAGTGAAACTGATTTTAGTTTAAGCTAAAGTCAAAGTTTAAGTATGAAAGAAATTTAATTTATGCATGCATATTCAGGTCAAGTGAAATGCAGTACCGGAATCTTCTAATTTACTTACTAATTTATTTTTAGAAAACATAAATTTGACGCAGAAAGACGCAGATAAAAATGAAATCAAAATTTCATTTTCAACGCAGATCTTTAAGTTTTACCATAGATGAAACTCATAATAGATAATTTTAATTTCAGCCAAGCAGTCCCATAGGGTAAGGGATGACATGATTTACTCATAAGACTAACAGGATGAACTTATATCAGTTATGCCATGATTAGCCGAATAAACCTGATTTACAGGGGTATTATTGGTCCTTTTGAAGTAACCCAATTATATAAAATAGATTTGATTTCAGAATAACCTGAAATCTTTAATAAATAAATATACAGAAATATAAATAAAAATACACTTAAATTTTTGATATTTATTTTATATATAATGCTTTTAAAAAGCATTTATCTATTTTCTATAATTTTTTAAAAGCTGAAGAATAATATTTTGGGATTTTTTTATAATAGGGTATATTAAAAAATATACTTTTGTTTCGGTTTTTACTTAAATTTTAGCTTTTCCTCACCTAATGGGACGTAATGTCCGAAACTTTGACTTGAAAGGTAACTAACTATTTAAATTCGAAAAAAATAAATTAGAACCACTAATAGACACAAATTACTCTAATAAAAAAATAGTAATTATAAAATATTAAATTGATTACCCAATTTTTTAGAAAAAAATTGGATCCTATGAATAAAATAAATAGAAATATGAATTTATTCATATTTTCATTTTTTATCTAAAATAAAGTATTAAAAATACTTTTATCAATTTAATAATATAATTATTTGAAAATGATCCAATTAATAAATTATAATAATAGATTTTTACAAATATACTCTTTATTCGTGTGATTCGTGGTTTCAATAATTCTTCAGAGGATCTTCTTTCAAGCTTAAGACCAATGACCGGGTGCTTAGGACAAGTTCTAAATAACGAATTTAAAAAATAATTCCAAATATGAGAATTAGAAAACTTCTATTTCAATTTTTTTTTTTAATCAAGCTTGAACTTAAACTAAAAATTGTTTCTGCAATTTTTTTTACGCTCACAGAAAACGTAAAAATTATCCATACTAATTTTGTATCTTACTCAAAATATATATCAAGTTCCATGTTTAATCCGGTTCTTTTTGTAATCATTTTTAAATCATAAATATCTATGCCAAATCTGTTTGAAAATTTTAGGATTGTCTGGATTTCATTTTTTTCAATTTCATTATCAGAAGCAGCTATTATTATCATGTTTTTTATAATATGAAAAATGTCATTTTTTGATAAATCATATTTGATTGTATTATTGATTGAATTTTGTACAAGATTATTAATTTTTTTAGAATAATTATTGGTGTTGATATTTTTTATTTTTTTATAATAATCATTAATATTGGAAAGATTATTATACCCAATGATTTTTGAAATTGCATTTATTTCTTCAGGTAATATTTTATTATCAGATAATATTACTGCAAGCCCGAGTTCCAGCATGACATTTTTAATTGTATCATTTTTTGTACCAATAATTTCGGGGTATATTTTTTTTACTATATTATCAATTTTTTTATTAAAATTGTCTTTCATTTGTTTATATTTATTTGTTGGAATTTCCTGATTAAAATTATTTATAAGCTCAGATTCTGAAATTGTTTTTATTATTTTGATTCTCAGGGGAGTCAGTGGATGTGTTGTTAATAGATCATTACAGCTGGATTCAACTATATCGCTGTATTGATTCAATATGTTATCAATTAACTCATCTTTATTTAGATATTTTATTGAACTTTCGGATAGAGATGCACATGTTTTCAAAATTGCCATGGAGAAAGATTCAAAATCTTTTTTTAAAAAAATAAAACTTAATATGTCTGAAGATATTTCTTTGCTTATGTTCCACTTCAATATGTTGGATTTCAAATCCTGGATATTTTCTATGTCGTCTTTG
>Ga0102934_1001513_pt1 | contig 16225 bp, 10 predicted proteins | sample SalPonR2_A_D1_MG_FD_78175 | JGI IMG/M metagenome (GOLD analysis project Ga0102934, IMG submission 78175) | Salt pond soil microbial communities from South San Francisco under conditions of wetland restoration - Salt Pond MetaG R2_A_D1_MG | ecosystem: Environmental > Aquatic > Marine > Intertidal... | reverse complement strand
GTGTTCCGGTTGTATCGCCAGATGCATTGCCGGGTAGCTATGATCGGAAGGGATAACCGCTGAAAGCATCTAAGCGGGAAGCCCCTCCCAAGATGAGGTCTCACTGAGGACTTGATCCTCCTAAAGGGCCCTGGAAGACTACCAGGTTGATAGGCTGGGTGTGGAAGTGCAGTAATGTACGAAGCTAACCAGTACTAATTGCCCGTGAGGCTTGGTCATATAACACCAAAGCCAATTACGCTTAAGAAATAATTGACACGACCAGTGTCAGGACGCTCAAGAACAGACTTCGTTTTGCTTTGCCTGGTGGCAATAGCGGCATGGAACCACCCGACCCCATCTCGAACTCGGAAGTGAAACGTGCCAGCGCCGATGGTAGTGCGGTTCGTCCGTGCGAGAGTAGGTCACTGCCAGGCATTTACACCGAAAGCCCCGGACGCGTTATGCGTTCGGGGTTTTTTTTGCTGATGGCCAAGGCTTATTCGAAGCGGCCGTATTGACCTATTGCGGGTCTTCGGCGTAAAACAGTTCGCGGTCCAGTTCGCCTTCAGAGTTGGCCACAATCAACGTAACCGTCGCATCACCGGTCACATTGACCGCGGTCCGGGTCATGTCCAGTAGCCTGTCCACCCCCAGGATCAGAGCGATTCCTTCGGTTGGCAAACCAACCTGCGCAAGAACACCGGCCAGCAGTATCAGGCCCACCCCGGGAACGCCTGCCGCCCCCACCGAAGCAATGATGACCATGACAACGATCATCAGATATTGCATCAGGGTCAGGTCCACCGCAAAGTACTGGGCGATGAAGCCCGCAGCGATGCCCTGCATGATCGCCGTGCCGTCCATGTTGATGGTCGCACCCAGGGGAACGGTAAAGGAGGCGACTTTATTGTCGGCTCCGAGGCGGTGCTCCACGGTCCGCAGAGTGACGGGAATTGTTGCCCCACTGGAGGCGGTTGAAAATGCGAATGCGAGAACGGCGCGCATTTTTGACCAAAAAACACGAGCGTCGAGCCCGGTCAGCAACCGAAGCATCAGCGAGTAAGTCACCGTGGCATGCAGGATCAGAATAAATAAGACCAGCAGAACATACTTGAGCACGCCAAAAAAAGTCGATAAGCCGGTGGTTGCTCCAAGAGACGCAATCAAGGCAAAGACGCCGTATGGCGCTAGCAGCATCACGAACCCCACCAGCCGCATAACAACCTCGTTGAAATCCGAGAAGAACTGACCGACACGCTCCCCTGGTTTGCCAGAAAGAGCGATCGACAGTCCAATTAACACCGCGAACACAATGATTGGCAGCATGTCCCCATCGGCCATGGCCTGAACGGGGTTTCGGGGCACCATATCGGTAAGAACCTGACCGAATGAAGGCTGCGCGGAGATCTCGCGCTCAACGGTTTGCTCTGGACTTGCACCAACGCCTGGTTCGACGATGACCGCGGCCGTGAGCGCCAGACTGACCGCAATTCCAGTGGTCATCATGTACAAAGCCACGGACTTGCCACCGACCCGGCCCAGTTTCTTGGGATCACTTAGCGCGCTGACGCCGGTGATCAAGGACACAAACACCAGCGGCACAACCAGCATGCTGAGGAAACGAACGAAAATTTCCCCGACTACACCAAAAAGGCCATCAATTAGGAATGTCTGCGCCCACAGTTGATCTGCGACGGTGAGATTGATCAAGATCCCGCAGACCAGGCCCAGGCCCATACCCAGCAGAATTCGGTTCGAGAGCTTGCGGTGATCAAAACTGGCGTCGGTCATAGAGAGATATTCCCAAATGGGGTGGCAGGACCCAAAGGGTAGCGCAGTAAGGAACAATGGTCTATGAGCTCAGAGCTTACCGAGAACGAGACGCCAAGCGCCGGCCCGACGCGGCAGGCCGTACAATCCCCACATCGAATCTGGAAAAACATGCACGCCGACCATGACTGATACCGACTCAAAGCCAGCACCGGCCCATTTCATCCGAACGCGGATCGCCCGGGAGGTCGAAGCGGGTCTGCATTCTGAAATTGTGACTCGCTTCCCACCGGAACCAAACGGGTTTCTCCATATCGGCCATGCAAAGTCCATCGTCTTGAACTTCGCCATGCCCGCTGAGTTTGGCGGGTACACAAACCTTCGATTTGACGACACCAATCCAGCGCGTGAAGAGCAGCGTTTCATCGACGCAATCAAAGAGGACGTCACCTGGTTGGGCTACCGCTGGAAAAATGAATGCTATGCCTCTGACTATTTCGCGCAACTTTACGACTACGCGCTTCATTTGATTGACCATGGTCTTGCTTACGTCGATGAACAGGATGCCGAAACAATCCGCCAACAGCGGGGCACATTGACTGAAGCGGGCACGGATAGCCCCTTCCGCGACCGTGAAAAGTCGCAGAACCGCGAAATCTTTGAGCAGATGCGCGCGGGAAGTTTCCCCGATGGCGCGATGGTCCTCCGGGCCAAGATTGATATGTCGGCACCCAATATCAACCTGCGAGACCCGGTGCTGTATAGAATTCGACGCGATCACCACCATCGGACCGGTGATGACTGGTGCATATACCCAAGCTACGACTTCGCCCACGGTCAGTCGGATGCAATCGAATGCATCACGCATTCTTTATGTACGCTGGAATTCGAAGACCACCGCCCGCTTTATGACTGGCTGGTCGAGCATCTGCCGCTTCCATCGCGCCCGGTACAGATCGAATTTTCTCGTTTGAACATGGATTTCACCGTCATGTCCAAGCGTCGATTGACGCGTCTGGTCGAAGAAGGTCATGTCAATGGCTGGGACGATCCGCGTATGCCCACCATTGCCGGTCTGAGACGACGCGGCTTTACGCCTCGCTCTATCCGCGATTTCTGTACTGAAATCGGGGTCACCAAATCTGAGAGCGTCATTCCGTTTGGCGTTCTCGAACGCAATCTGCGTGACGATCTTAATGCGCACGCGCCGAGACGCATGGCGGTCTTAAGGCCGCTGAAACTTACCCTGGTCAACTTCCCTGAGGGTCAAACCGAGTGGGTTGAGGCGGCCAATCATCCTCAGGACCCTGAACAGGGCACGCGCAAGGTTCCCCTGACGCGCGAACTGTACATAGAGCAAGACGACTTCATGGAGGAGGCGCCGAAAAAATTCTTTCGCCTGAAGCCGGGCGGCGAAGTGCGGCTGCGCAATGCGTTCATCGTCCAGTGCCAGGAAGTGATCAAGAACGCGGCCGGCGAGATCATCGAGCTCAAGTGCAGCTTCGACCCGGACACCCGGTCCGGCGAACCGGGGGCGAGCCGCAAGGTCAAAGGCACGATTCACTGGGTGTCAGCCGAGCATGCGATTTCCGCTGAGGTCAGGATGTATGATCGCTTATTCAAGGTCCCACATCCGGCTGGCGACAAAGACGCCGATTTTATTCAGCACCTCAATCCGGAGTCGCTGGAGGTCATCTCCGAGGCCCGCCTTGAGCCGAGCCTGGGGTCGGCCCGGCTGGGGGAGCATTTTCAGTTCGAGAGGCTTGGTTATTTCGTGCCCGATGTCGATGGTGCCGATCAGCAGCCGGTGTTCAATCGCGCAGTGACACTGCGCGATACCTGGGCGCGGCTGGAAAAAGAGCTTGCCGGCAATTAGTCTGAATCCGAATTCAGTTACAGTGTCTGCTATTGGGCCCCGGAAAAGGGCCGCCTAAGGAACGGAGTATCCAGCATGTTCAATAAACGCGAGTCGTCTTCTCCGCCGCAGGAGCCGAGTCCGCAGCAACCCCCCTTACAGGAGCGTCCCAGTATGAGTGATCAGCAAAACCGCGGGGCCATCATCGGCCCGTCCATTCAGATTGACGGCACCCTCAAGGGTGACGAAGACCTGCTGATACAGGGCAAGGTCGATGGCACAGTTGAACTGAAGAAAAATAGCGTCACCATCGGGGAGTCCGGTGAGGTCAAGGCCGATATCTTTGCCCATACCGTTATCGTCGAAGGCCAGGTGGAAGGAAAAATTGTCGGGTCTGAGCAGGTCGTGATGCGCAAGACCGCCAAGATTCGGGGCACCCTGATCGCACCACGCGTGATGCTGGAAGACGGCGCTCGCTTCAACGGCACGATCGACATGGATCCGGAGGCCGAAGCCATCAAATCTGCCTTTAGTGGTCAATCGTCAAAACCCGCTCATTCGCAACCTTCGACAGCGTCTACCAGTCCGTCTAAACAGGAGGGCCATTCAGCCGCCAAGACAGAGCGCGGTTAAATGGGGCCTGATAGCGGCTAGGCCGTTATCGCCGCAGACTGGATTGACAGGATGGTTGAAGACCATAAACCCGGGTTGGCCGCACCCCTATTCGGCAAGGTCATCGGCGATATTGACCCCGAACGGCGCCTGACGGTCCTGGATTTGGGTAATGTTCGATCGGGTACGGTTGCGCTGTTTTCAACATTTCGCTGTCGATTGGATATTGCCAACCTACCAGATATTTTGCCACTGCCTGTTGATCAGGACGACCCTGATGTTCGGCACACGGCACTCGCGTCGGTGCTTTCATTCCACCAGCCCGAACCGCTGGACTTGATCCTGTGTTGGAACCTGCTCAACTATCTTGAGCGCACCGATATCTCTCACCTGATTTCACTGTTGGCACCGCGCTTTAAACCCGCTACGCGGGTGCATGCGCTGATGGAGTACGCATCACCACTGATGCCCGCGACCCCCGGGGCCTGGGTGCCAGACGCCAACGCAAAGCTGCACGCCAGTCAGGTCGATGAAGAGCAGGTCGATTCGCCCCGCTACAAGCCAAAAGAGATGGAACGCTTGATGCCGCAGTTGAAGCCGGAACGAACCGTTCTTCTTGGCAATGGTCTGCAGGAATTCCTGTTTACGCCGCGGCCGGCGCCTGCAGTTGAATCTTCTTGAGCCTGAGCGCGTTGCCCACGACAAAAAGACTCGAACACGCCATCGCCAGCGCGGCAAGCATGGGAGACAACAGCCAGCCAAACAGCGGGTACAAGGCACCGGCAGCAATTGGAATGAGTGCGACGTTGTAGGCAAAAGCCCAGAAGAGATTTTGCCCGATGTTGCGCAGCGTTGCTCTGGACAGGGCGATCGCGGTTGGCACCTTGCCGAGGGCACGCGACATCAAGACCACATCGGCGGATTCGATCGCCACATCTGTTCCCGTTCCAATAGCAATGCCGACATCGGCTTGGGCAAGCGCCGGCGCATCGTTGATGCCGTCTCCAACAAAGGCTACCCGGCCGAACTGGTTCTTGAGTGTCTTGATGGCTTCGACTTTGCCCTCCGGCAAGACTTCTGCGATCACGTTATCAATCTCCAACTGTCCGGCGATGGCTTCGGCAGTGCCGCGGCGGTCGCCGCTGATCATCACCACCTCCAGCCCCAGGCCGTGCATTGCCTTGATCGCCGCCGGCGTGCTTTTCTTGATGGGGTCGGCAATGCCGAGCAGTCCTGAGAGCTGACCGTCTACGGCAACGCCAACCGGAGTCCGCGCCTGCGCCGACAAATCGTTCGCCGTTTCGGTTGCAGCCTGCGTTTCCACATTGCTCTGGTCCAGCCACTCCAGGGTTCCGATTTGCACGCGTTTGCCGTCAACCACAGCCGAGATGCCCCTGCCTGGGACTGATTTAAAGTCTTCTGTAGACCGCAGCTCAAGACCGCGCTCACGCGCTGCAGTGGTAATGGCGTGTGCCAATGGGTGCTGAGAATCCAGTTCGACCGACGCGCAGAGCGCCAGCAATTCTTCTTCGGATCCGTCCCCCAGAACCATGATATCCGTAACGGCTGGTTTGCCCTGGGTGAGCGTCCCGGTCTTGTCTAAAGCAATGACGTCAACGCTTTTGAGCTGCTGCAGTGCATCACCCCCGCGGAACAAAATGCCGTGCTCTGCTCCGCGGCCCGTGCCCACCATGATTGAGGTCGGCGTCGCAAGTCCCATGGCACATGGACAGGCGATGATCAGCACGGCAACGGCATTGACCAGCGCGAAGCTTAGCGCTGGTTCAGGTCCGAAAATCAGCCAGGCGACGCAAGTGACCAGAGCAAGGGTCATCACAGTGGGCACAAACCATGCGGTGACCCGGTCGACGAGGGCCTGAATCGGCAATTTGGCCGCCTGAGCCTTCTGAACCATCCGAACGATCCGAGCCAGCACTGCGTCAGCCCCGAGATCAGTCGCCTTGATGACCAACAGGCCGTCCTGGTTCACAGTGCCGCCAACCACTTTCTGGCCCGGCTTCCGCGACACAGATTCAGGCTCGCCGGTGAGCATGGACTCATCGATCCGCGATTCACCTTCAAGCACCTCGCCGTCAACGGGTATGGTCTCGCCCGGGCGAATACGGATGCGCTCTCCATGCCGGACAGACTCCACTGCGACTTCCGAAGTCTCGCCGTTTCGCTCAACCCGGGCCGTGCGAGCCTGAAGCCCCAGCAGATGCTCAATGGCCTCGCCCGTGCGACCCTTGGCGCGAGCCTCCAGCAGCCGGCCGAGAAGAATGAGAGTCACGATGACAGCGGCAGGTTCGAAGTAAACGTTGGCCGTACCTTCCGGCATGATGTCTGGCACAAAGGTAGCCACGACCGAGTAGCCCCAGGCCGCTCCGGTCCCGAGGGCTACGAGTGAGTTCATGTCCGGGTGACCACGTACCAGATTCGGTATACCGACCCGGTAAAACATCAACCCAGGGCCAAAGAGCACGACGCTGGTCAGCGCGAACAGGGCAATATGTATTGTGGGGGTGCCAAGCGTGCCGTGGAGCCAGTGGTGAACGCCGGGAATAAGGTGCCCGCCCATCTCGACGGCGAAAATCGGTAGGGTCAGGGCAAGTGCCGTGAAAAAGCGTCGCTTGAGGCTTCTTGCTTCGTTCTCTCGCCGATTGTCGGAGCCGGTATGCCTCCCATCTGGCAGTTCAGCTTCGTATCCTGCTTGATCAACGGCCTGCGTCAGGGCCGCGTCAGAGACCTCGCCGCTGATAAATTCGATCCTTGCCTCCGAAGAGGCGAGGTTGACCTCTGCAGAGACGACGCCCGGGATGTTCTGCAGCGCAGTTTCTACCCTGCCCACGCAGGACGCACAGTGCATGCCGCCAATACCGATGACAGACTCCTGCACATCGACGGGGAAGCCCGATGATCCGAGGTGTTTGACCAGTTCTCCCAGCGACCGTCTTTGCGGCCATTCAAGACCAACAGCCTTGCCAGCCAGGTCGACTTGAACATCGTCGGCGGGCGTGTCCGCCAGGGCTGATTCGAGTCGACGAACGCAACTGGCGCAGTGGAGGTTGTTAACAGGCAGATGGAGATGCATAGGGCGCTAGATGGCCATTTGAGACGGACCGACCGACTCTAGCAAAAACGGGGGCAGTCATGAGGCCCCGTCGGGAACAGGGCCTCAGACTAGATTTAGAGATATAGAGTCGCGTTGTCGGTTTGGACAGGCTGCGCGCGCCCGCCATGAGGGCAGGTTTTGCGGGCCGACTTCATGTGTTCAAGCTGCTCGTCAGTCATCACGCTTCGAATTTCTGCCCGTAGCGCGAGCCTGAGTTCGCGAGCCTCGCGCAAAGTTTCGCGGTCATGGCTGCCATCGCGCACCCCCCAATCCAGGCTCTTAACCTTATCGTGAAAGGCCGCTCGGAGGTTGGCAATCTGCTCGCGCTGCTTTGCCGAAAGCGCCAGATCAGCGTCGGCTGGCGCCTGCCAAGCTACTCCAGCCTGAGTGGGGGCAGTAAGGCTCAACACTCCAAATCCCAGGGCGCTTCCAAGTAACAGAACTGTCAGTACATTGGATATTTTCATGACGATCTCCTAGCTAGGTCTGACCGAAATGCTAGTCAAGGCGCGTGATGACTTCGTCAGACAGATGACAAGCAAAAATTCACAGTTTGGTAACGGCTCATTTGATGAACTATGTTCAATTATCGAGATAGCGTTTTTAAACATGGGGACACGAGAGCGTCGGCAACGAGAATTCCAGGCGCGCGAAAATCTTTTTCTTGACACCGCAAGGCGTCTGATTCGCGACGAAGGCCTGATGACTTTGCAGATGGCGCGCTTGGCGAGAGCATGCGACTACGCCACAGGCACCATATACCAGCATTTTGCGTCCAAAGAAGATTTACTGGTGGCGTTGGCCACCATGCGATTGCAGGAGCATTGCGCGCTGTTTTGCAAGGCAGCAACGTGGAATGCTCCCACACGCGACCGAATGTTCGCGCTGACTGTGATCGATGAGTATTTCAGCCGGCATTACCCGAATTATTCGAAGCTGATGCAGTACGTCTTTACAGAGGTTGTCTGGGAAACGGCTTCACCGGCCCGAAGACAGGCGCTGACTGCAGAACTCTCGCCGGTGGTTAGCGCTATTACCGGTGTGGTGGAAGAAGCGCTTGATAACGGTGAGGTCGATGCCGGTGTGCTGAACGCTCAGGAAATGATGCTAGGCCCCTGGGCTGTCTGTCACGGCATGCAGTCGCTGCTTCAAACGCGCGGCATGTTGAACCAACTGGCGATCAGCGCACCCCGTAAAACCATTTACGTACACGCCCAAATTCTATTGAACGGCATGAACTGGCGTCCGCTGTTTGATCTTGGAGACCAGGCGGCACTTGACGCGCAAGTCGCGCGTATCGAAAAGGAGTTGTTGGCATGAACAAACGAATGCTGATCATGTTGGGCATTGCCCTCGTGTTGTTTGGAGGCATTTTTGGATACAAGGCCTTCGTCAACAACATCATTCAAGATGTCTTCGACAACATGGGTCCGGAGACCGTAACCATTACGGCGAGCACCGTGCGTGCGCAACAGTGGGTGCCCCAACTTGAAGTGGTTGGAACGTTTAAGGCGGTGCAAGGCGCGGATTTAAGCCTTGAGATTGATGGCCTGATTCGCGACGTCTCCTTTGAGAACGGACAATTGGTTGAAAGCGGGCAAAGGCTCCTGTCACTGGACACCGATGTTGTGCAGGCAGAGCTTGAGCAGTTTGAGGCTTCACTGCGTCTGGCTGAAATGGAGCTGGCGCGGCAACAGAAGCTCTTTGCGCAAAGGTCCATTTCGGAGGCCGTTAGGGACCGCGCCGTGATTGAGGTCGACCAGGCCCGCGCAGCGGTAGCCGCCCGGGAGGCCGTGATCGCGCAAAAGGTGCTTCGGGCACCATTTTCGGGCCGTCTCGGAATTCGTGAAGTCAATCCCGGACAGTTCTTGCCGCGCGGCACACCGGTGGTCAGCCTGCAGTCCCTGGATCCGATCTTTTTCGAATTTACCGTGCCCCAGCGCCAGCTTCGTCGAATCAGCGTCGGCGCCGAACTCTATGCCCGCTCAGATGCGGTTCCGGAGAAAAATTTCACGGGGACGATCAATGCCGTTGAATCGCAGGTCAATGAATCCACCCGCTCGGTGCGCATGCAGGCAACTTTCGACAATCCGGACCAGTGGCTGCAGCCCGGCATGTTCGCGCACGCAGATATTGATCTTGGCGAACCGGAAACGCACCTGGTTGTGCCACGAACCGCTATTCGTGCATCAACTTATGGCGACTCGGTCTTCCTGATCGATGAAGCCGAGGATGGAGAGGGTCTTCAGGTCACCCAGAGGTTTGTTCAGACCGGCATGTCGAGAGGTGATCTGATCACGATCGTCGACGGCGTTGAGGATGGAGATCAGGTCGCCTCATCCGGACTATTGAAGCTGCAGAACGGAAGCCCCGTGCGCATCGATGAAGATCCATCGGTCCAGCCGGATGAGAATCCGAACCCGCGTCCGCAGAACAACTGATCGGACCTAAGGACTCTCCATGCGATTTACTGATGTTTTCATTCGCAAGCCCGTGCTGGCCATTGTTGTCAGTCTGTTTATCCTGCTGCTCGGCGTGCGTGCCATTTTCGACCTGAACGTCCGGCAGTTTCCGGAAATTCAGAATGCGGTAGTCACCGTCAGCACGACCTATATTGGCGCTGATGCCGATCTCGTTCAGGGATTTATCACCACGCCGCTGGAACGCGAGGTGGCCCAGGCAGAAGGCATTGACTATCTGGTGTCCTCATCGGTGCCGGGTGTCTCTGTTTTGCAGGCCTACCTGCGGCTCGACGCCAATCCGAATGACGTCCTCACCGAGATCGCAGCACAGGTCAACAAACTAAGGTCCGAGCTTCCTGAGCAAGCCGAGGACCCGGTCGTCGACCTGTCCGTGGGTCAACAGGTTGCGGCCATGTACCTGTCGTTCTACAGCGAAATCTTGGAGGACAGTCAGATCACCGACTACCTGGTCCGCCAGGTCGAGCCGGAATTGGCGACGATTCCGGGTGTGCAGCAGGCTCAGATTCTGGGTGCCGGTACGTTTGCCATGCGCATCTGGCTGGATCCTGAGCGGATGGCAGCCCAGGCTGTGACCGGTCTGGATGTTCGCCGCGCCCTGCAGGCCAATAACGTTCTGTCTGCGGTCGGCAGGACCAAGGGCGAGATGGTCACCATCAACATGACCGCTGACACCGACCTGCAGTCGCCTGAGGAATTCCGCCGGCTGGTGGTTCGAGGCGACGGCGAATCCCTGGTTCGTCTGGAAGACATTGCCGAAGTCGAGCTCGGTCCGGAAAGCTATGACGCCTCCGTAACCTACAACGGGCTGGATGCGGTCTTTATTGGCGTCGAAGTTTCACCCGATGCCAATGCGCTTGAGGTCATCGGTGAGGTCAGGGATGTTTGGAATGACGTGATCATTCCACAGCTGCCTGAAGGCCTTGATGCCACCATTTCCTATGACTCGGCCGAATACATCGAGAGCGCCATCAATGAAGTGATCTTCACGATCTTCCTGGCGCTGGTCATCGTAGTCCTCGTGATCTATGCCTTTCTCGGCTCGGCGCGCAGCGCGGTGATACCGGCCTTGTCCGTGCCGCTGTCTCTGGTCGGCACGTTTTTTCTGATGCTTCTGATGGGCTTTTCCATCAACCTGCTGACTTTGCTGGCCATGGTGCTGGCGATCGGTATCGTGGTCGATGATGCCATCATCATGCTTGAAAACATCGAGCGGCAGATGGAGCAGGGCAAGAGTCGTCTCGATGCTGCACTCGAAGGGGCCCGCCAGCTTGCCTGGCCGATTGTTGCCATGTCTACAACGCTGATTGCGGTGTTTTTGCCGATTGGCTTTGTTGGCGGGTTGACCGGAACATTGTTTATTGAGTTCGCCTTTACCCTTGCCGCCACAGTGGTGCTATCGGGCGTGGTGGCATTGACCCTTGCGCCGATGATGTGTTCGCGCGTGTTGCGCTCGCGGCGCCGCGAAGCGCGTCCCAAATTTGCGGCCTGGCTGGATCAACGTTTTGACCGACTGCGCGACGGTTTTCGCGGGCAGCTGAGCAAGTGGCTGGACGACCGCCACGTTCTGGCGCTGTTCGGCCTGATCGTGCTCACCTCGTGTTATTTCCTGTTCGTGACCAGTGAAAGCGAGCTGGAGCCACCGGAAGACTCGGGTTTCATGTTTTCGATTCTGGAGGCGGATTCTTTTGCGACGCTCGACTACCTCCAGCGCAATACGAGCCGACTGAATGAACTAGGCGAAAAAACCGACGCCATCGAAGGCGTATTCCTGCTCAATGGGTTGAGCGGTGGATCGGGGCCTGGCGCCACGAATCAGGGGATTTCGGGCATTGTGCTCAAACCTTGGGATCAGCGTGACATCGGTACCCATGCTTTGCTGGAAAAAACAGTCCAGCCTTTCGTTGACAAGATTCCCGGGGTGCAGGCATTCGCTGTTGTCCCGCCGGATCTTCCCTCGCCCGGTGGCGGCGGACCGCCAGTGGAGTTCGTCATTGGCTCAACCGATGGCTTTGAAAGCCTGGAAAGTTTCGCTGGTCAAGTCATGGCCAAAGCCATGGAGTCTGGGCGCTTTATCTTCGTCGACTCTGATCTGGCGATTGATCGACCGCAGCAAGACATTCGTATCGACCGCGACCAGGCAGCGCTGATGGGGATTGACATGGCCCAGGTCTCCGGCGACCTGTCCACCATGCTGGCCGGCGGTTTTGTGGGTCGGTTCGCCATGGACAATCGCTCTTACCGGGTCATACCCCAGGTACAGCGCGCTGAACGTCTAACGCCCGAACAGGTTGGTAATTTCTATACGCGCAATCGCCAGGGCGAGCTGGTGCGCATGTCCGGCCTGATCTCGATGGAGCCGTCGGTCAAGCCCCAGCAGCTCAAACGCTTCCAGCAGCTCAATTCAGTCACGATCACCGGAGTGCCCCGTCCCGGTGTCAGCCTGGGTGAGGCGCTTGGCATTCTCGAACAGGCGGCCTCAGACATCCTGCCGCGTAACTACAAGGTGGACTACGCCGGCCAGAGCCGACAATTCAAGTCAGAAGGCCAGCAGCTCGTGGTCACCTTCTTTTTTGCCATGATCGTGATCTTTCTGGTGCTTGCCGCGCAGTTCGAGTCGTTCCGCGACTCCATCATCATGCTGGTGACGGTGCCGATGAGTATTGCCGGTGCGCTGATCTTTGTCTCACTGGGCCTGACCAGCCTGAATATTTATACCCAGGTCGGGTTGCTGACGTTGGTCGGCCTGATTGCCAAGCACGGCATTCTCATCGTTGAATTTGCCAACAAGCTGCAGGATGAAGGCAACAGCAAACGAGAGGCCATTGAACAATCAACCTCGATTCGTCTGCGGCCCATCCTGATGACCACAGCCGCAACCGTTCTGGCGATGATCCCCTTGTTGATCGCAGGCGGGCCGGGTGCGGGCTCGCGTTTCGCGATTGGTCTGGTGATCGCCTCAGGCATGACTATCGGAACCGCATTTACCCTGTTTGTTGTTCCCGCGATTTATCTATATCTGGCGCGCGATCGGTCAGCTCAAAGCTGAATCGCCTTGGTGAGGGCAGGCGGTTAGCGGTAGGTATAATCCCGAAACTTCTTCTGGTGCAAACACCGTGAGATCCGTGCCATGACCGAGCAGCAAACTTTCCTCAAGCAGCTCATGCACCGCCGGGTGCCGCAGATCGTTGGCACGTATATCGCCGGACTCTGGCTTGTTGTCGAGATCGGCGGTTGGGTGACCGAACAATTGGCCTTGCCCTCGTCTTTTGCTTTTTATCTGTTCGTGGCTTTGGTGGCGCTGTTGCCCAGCGTGGTGCTGCTGGCCTGGCGGCACGGCGCGCCTGGACCCGATGTTTGGGGCAAGACTGAAACCTTGCTGGTCCCGACCAATCTGCTGTTGGCCGTGGGTGCAGTCTTTCTCATCGCTCAGATGCGTCCACCGGTCACCACGACCGATATCCGCACGGCTCAGCCCGTCGTTCTGGAGCGGACGCTGGTTGACGAAGAAGGCCAGGAACAGGTTTATCAGGTGGCCCGGGAGGGCTATGGCATCTCGGTGCTGACCCTGTTCTGGCCGCAGACTGGCGGATCCGGCTCAACGGTGTCGTGGGAAAGCTATGCCGCACCCTGGCTGGTCAGCGTTGATTTCACGCAAGACCCACTGATCACCGGCGGGGTGGCTTTTAGCCGGTCCATCATCGAAGAACTGGCGTCGGCAGGCTACGCTGATGGCGTCGGCGAGCCTCTGGCCTTGGCGCTGAGTCTGGCCACCGAAAGCGGCTTTGATTTCCTGGTTCGCGGCGAATACCAGATGGAGGCTGACGGCTATTCGCTCCAGGCCCAGATTTATTCGGTTGAAGATGCGGCCCTGGTTGATACGCTGCAGGCGCGGGGGGAAACGCTCATAGCCGCGGCTGATGTGTTGGGTAGCGATATCGGCGATGTGCTGGTCCAGGGCCTTGATCGCGGTGCGGCAAGCTATCGACCGCTGAGTCTGGCAGAGCGCACCACTACGCAGCCCGAGGTCATAGAGCCCTTTATTCGCGGTATGCGGGCGATGCTTTTTGAGTCCGACGTCGACGCTGCCGTGGGGTTCCTGGAGACTGCGCTCGAGCTTGATCCGACCTTCGCCCCGGGCTGGGCCTGGCTGCACCAGATGCACAGGACCCGGGGTGATATGGCGGCTGCCAATGCTGCTATCGAGCGAGCGCTGGCGCAGGACCACAAACTCGATACTGAAACGCAGTTTGCTCTTCGAGCCAACCAGTATGCGGTCGCCGGTGATATGGACCGGACGATTCGAGTACTGCGGATGTGGACCGAGGTCGAGCCTCACAACCTCAGAGCATGGATGACACTGACCAGCAATCTGCTTTTGGTCGGTGAAGTCGATGAGGCGCGTGAGGCCAACATCAAGGCCAAGGAACTGGATCCGGATCGAGCGTCTCTGGACCGCACGAGGGCGCAAATCGAAGAACTGGCCGGCAATTTCGATCTCGCTTCAGAGATGCTGGGTGACTACCTGAGCGCGGAACCACAGGATGATGCAGCGTGGATTTCTTTAGGTGATGTGCGTCAACGTGCCGGTGATATTGAGGGCGCAACGGAGGCCTATGAGCGGGCCGGCTTTGTGGCCAGCAATCCTTTTACATCACGGGCGCGCCTGCTCCGGCTGGAGGCGCGCAGTGGAGATTACGAACAGGCGCTTGCCGAATACCGCCAGGCGCTGGAGGGCGAACTCCAGCCCAGCGAGGAATTTTCGCTGATGCAGGATTTCATTTACGCGCTGGATAATCTGGGGCGGTCTGAAGAAGCACTGGATTTGATGGATAGCCATGCGGCAACGTTCGGGCAGGCCCTGGCGCCCATGGTTCGAACGCTGACCGTCGAGGGCTTGCGGACCGGCCTCTTGACCAACCTGGGTCGATACGAACAAGCACTGGACGTTCTTGAGCGAGCGCAAACCAGCGTGGGTAGCCCCTTTGGCGTGCTGCTGGAGCAGGCTCGTATTCCGATTTTCGAACAAACTGATGATTTGCCGGCGGCCGAGGCGTCGCTCGAAAACCTTCGGCAGCTGATCGATAACTTCGAATTGCCGGGTCAGCGCGCGCAGTTCAACATGGTGGCTGCGCGCGTTCTTGCCATGCAAAACGACTATGCCGGTGCCCTTCAGAAGCTGGAGGACGCTCAAGCTGAACTGCGCGGGACCTCGCTTGGTTTGCTGAGTCAACTGCGGGATCCTCTGCTTGCGCTCGTTGCCGAGTACAGTCTGGATAATAGTCAGCCCGAACAAGCGTTGGAAGCTCTTGACCAAAAACTCATCTCCTATCCCAATTTTGGCCAAGCCCTGTTGCTGCGGGCCAAGGTGCTTCAAGAGTTAGACAGACAAGAAGAAGCCAAGGCACAGCTGGCCGAATTGTTATCCCTGTTTGCTTCAGCAGGCCCCGAATACCGACTAAAAATCGAGGCACAGCAATTAGCTGAGCAGTGGGGGCCGTAATGGCTGTCGGCATGTAGCTTTTCTCCGCAGGGATTTTTCTGATGATTTCGGTTTTCAAACATTTTGCGTTGGCTTGTCTATACGGCGTCCTGGGTGCGTTCTTGCTGGCGGTCGTCGCCCTTATTTTCTTGCTTGAATCGCAGCCTGATCTTGATGCATGGCATCTGGCTGAGCTCGATGCCGAGTTCACGGTGGATTCTGAAATCCGGACTGTTGCGGAATACGTGAGCCTGGAGAGGGACTTGTTCGATCAGCTTGAACGCGAGGTCTACGACCAGACCGGCCCGGCAGCGCGCTATGAGCTGAATCGTTACAAGCGCGGAAGTGCCTCTGATCCTGCCCGCTGGTCGCAAAACTGGAACCGGACCTTTGAGTTGAGTCAGCAAGATCCAAAGGCGGTTGTATTGCAGTTACACGGATTATCGGATTCTCCTTACAGTCTTCGAGCCGCGGCATCGGGCCTTCATGCAGCAGGCGCGCACGTTCTGACCTTGCGCATCCCGGGCCACGGGACCGCGCCGGTCGGTCTGGTCGATACCACGTGGCAGGATATGGCCGCCGCAGTAAACATGGCTGCAGCCGATCTTGACCAGCGATTTCCAGGCAAGCCGCTTTACCTGGTTGGATACTCCAACGGTGCTGCCCTTGCGCTTTATCACACGCTTTCAGCCATCGAGATGGCCGACCGGCGGCTGCCGGACCGCCTGGTGCTCGTATCACCCGAGATCGCGGTCAGCAGCGCTGCGGCCCTTGCGGTCTGGCAAGCCCGGCTGGGCCGGTGGCTGGGTCTGGACAAGCTGGCCTGGAACAGCCTGCAACTTGAATATGACCCGTTCAAGTACGGGTCTTTCGCAGTCGCCGCGGGGGATCTGTCACATCGGATCACCGCGGAAGTCCAGCAGCGGATTCAG
>Ga0102934_1001511_pt1 | contig 16237 bp, 15 predicted proteins | sample SalPonR2_A_D1_MG_FD_78175 | JGI IMG/M metagenome (GOLD analysis project Ga0102934, IMG submission 78175) | Salt pond soil microbial communities from South San Francisco under conditions of wetland restoration - Salt Pond MetaG R2_A_D1_MG | ecosystem: Environmental > Aquatic > Marine > Intertidal... | reverse complement strand
TCTTCGCCGGCAGCGGCACGAACTCGCCGCCGCCCTTGATCCAGAACCACATCTCGCTGACCGGGCGCTTCTCGAACTCGGCGCCGACCTCCTCGCAGATGTCGGGCAGGACGCCGCGGAGCTGGAACGACACCGCGCCGCGGGGCAGCCGGTAGCCCTCGATCTCCTGGGTGCGCGTGCGCCCGCCGACGGTGTTCAGTTTCTCGCAGACGGTGACCCGGTAGCCGTTCTTCGCGAGCAGTGCGCCGGCGCACATGCCGCCGACGCCGGCACCGATGATCACCACGTGTTCTCTGTTGTTCATGTCGACTCCCGTGCAGTGGCCGTGGTTCTCAGGCCGTTGTTCTCAAGGGGGGGTCAGCCGCAGGCCGCCCAGGATGAAGTCCCAGATCTCGTCGGCGAGAGCCGCGCGATCGGGGCGTTGTTCCGCCGCCAGGGCCTGGCCTGCGGCATGGCGGACGCCGCCGCAGATCATCGCGGCCAGGATGTCGGGGTCGTAGCGGGCGGGCACCTGCCCGCGCTGCTGGCCCTTGGCGATGTTGCGGGCGGCGAGCGCGATCACCCGCTGCCAGCGCTCGGCCTCGACCGCGGCCACGCCGGGGTCGCGGGCCAGGCGCGAGATGATGATGGCGGCGAGGGGGTGGTCGTAGAGGAAGTCGATCAGGCGGGAGACGCGTTCGCGCTCGCGCTCGGTCCAGTCGCCCGGCGGCAGGTCGGAGAGGTCGATGCTGCGGTCCAGTTCGTCGTAGAAAGTGTCGACAACTGCGGCGATCAGCTGCGATTTGGAGCCGAAACGGTGGTAGGGAAGGCCTATGGAGACGCCCGCGCGACGGGCGACGTTCTGCAACTCGAAATCGCCGTTGCCGTCGACGAGCGCGTCGGCTGCCGCAGCGATGATTGTCTCGCGGCTGCGCTCCGAGCGTAGCGTTCTTGCCCCCATGCGCTCCCCTGACATCAAGTTGAATTGAATTCAATTCTAAATATAGGGTGTCCTGATGTCGAGGAGTATTTCCCGCTGGGGACGAGACGCTGGTGTCGGGTGATTGGTAGAGAGATCAGCTCATCGAGGAGCTACCGGCCGCCAAAAAAAACGGCCCCGTTTCCGGGGCCGCTACAGGTAGAACGATGTCTCGCGTTTAGCGCCGATAGACCGCCTTCAGGTAGAAGAAGCGTCCCGGCATGTCGTAGATGGCCGCGTCGAAGCCGTTCAACGCGCAGCTGAAACACGCCGGCGGTTCCTCGTCGAAGGCATTATTGATGCCGGCCGAGATCTCGAGGTTGTCTTCGAAGAAGCCCGGACGATAAGTCGCCTGGATGTCATGGTACATCGTCGATTCGAGTTCGTTCTGCGCGTTGGCTTCGTCGGAGCAGAAGCCCAGACCGATCACGCTGTCCGGACATGTCTCGGTGAGCTCGTCGATGAAGCGGGCCGTCCACGACACGCCCCAGTCGCCGTAGGTCCAGTCGACGATCAGGTTGTAGCGCCATTCCGGCCAGCCTCGTTCGGGGTCGCCGTCCTCGGTGCCCTCCCGGCTGACCTCGGCGAAGCCGGTGGCCGTGGGGATGATCTCGGTGAACTCGCTGACGAATGTATTCGCCCAGGTCACGCCGAACTGACCGAGATCGGTGTCGCGGCTCCGCCAGTTGACCGTGAAGTCCCAGCCATCGGTGTCGATGCCGCCGATGTTGGTCAGCTGGTTGGAGAAGTCATTAATGACGCCACTCGGCGTACGCTGGATGCCGCTGCAGAGTGTCGGATCCAGCGTGGTGACGCAGGAGTCGATCTGCACCTGTGCGTCGATCGCCTGGATGGCCTGCTCGAGTTCGTACTTCCAGTAAGTCAGCTCGAAGGAGAGGTTGTCCATCCAGTCGACGTCGTCCACCCACATCGGCGCATAGACCAGACCGTAGGTGTAGCTGTCGGAGGTCTCGGGTTCGAGGTTCCGGTTGCCGCCCGTCGTGACCGAGATCTGGGGGTTGAACTGCGCATAGCTGCCGTCGCCGGGGACGCCGAGGGCTACGCAGTTATCCACCACCTGCTGGCTCGCCGGCGTTCCGCCCTGGAGTCCCAGCAGATCGGAGCACGGATCCTCGAGCGTCTGGTCAAACCGGCTCTCCGAGCCGAACAGCTCGCCGATGCTGGGCGCCCGGAAGCCCTCACCGAAGGTGGCGCGGAACAGCAGGTCGTCCAGCGGTCGCCAGTTGACGCTGAATTTCGTCGTGGTGTCGCTGCCGAAGGTGGAGTAATCGGAACTCCGGGCGGCCGCGGAGAAGTCGAGCATGCGTGCACCCGGCGCATCCGCCAGGATGGGCACCCGGACCTCTGCGTAGAATTCGTCCACGGTGAAACTGCCCGAGGTCGGGCTCGAGGGCACGCCGGCGCTGTTGCCCGCGACGACCACCGCGTCCGGCTGGAAGAATCCGTCCTTCTTGCGGTGTTCGAAGCCGGCGGCGAAGCCCAGCTCACCGGCGGGCAGATCGAGGATGCTGCCGGCCAGGTTGGCGGAGTAGTCGATCAGCTCCTGCTCGCTCACGTCCTTCTGGGTGAAGCCGATGAAGTCGATCATCTCCTGCGTGATCGTGCCGCTGCCGTCGGCGCCCTGGCCGCCGAAGAAGTTCAGTGGCACGCAGTCTCCCGTGCACTCGTCCACCGGACCCAGCGCCTGCTGGATGTTGCGGGAGTTGTAGCCACCGTTTTTGATCTGATCGGCCCGGTTCTTGGAGTAGATGCCGTTCACGTCCCAGTAGAACTCGCGGCCGCCAAAGGTGAATTCACCGACAAGGCCGCTGGCCAGGTACATGGTATTCACGTCCTGGCGGAAGACCCGCGCTCCGCCCTCGATCGGGCGGCGGCCTGCGAAGATGAAATTCACCGGTCCGGCGTCAGGGTCGGAGTTCAGCGTGAAGCCGAATGGGTTGAACGGGTTGGTCACGTCCACGCTGATTGTGTCCAGGCGGTTGCCGTTACCCGCGTCCGGACCAATGAACAGCGGCTCCGGTGCCGCCTGGTTCACCGACTGGCGGTTGACGAAAGAGCCCTTGACGAATGCGCGCACATTCGGCGTGAACTCGTACTCGGCCATACCGAAGATGTTGATGCGCTCGGACGGCGTCAGCGCCAGGTTGTACTGGGCGAAGTTGAAGCGGTCGCCGGTGTCGAACGGGTTGAAGTCGTCGCCGGCGCACGGGCTTGCGGGATCGTAGTCGGGGATGCCGCCGACGCCGTCGTTGACGGTGCAGTCGATGACGGTGCCCGTATTCGGATCGCTGAAGACGAAGCGGCCCTGCGGTGTGCCGGAGCTGCCGCCGGCGCCTGTCGTGACGAACGGTATCGGCGTCGCCGAGATCTCGAAGCGGTCGGCGGCGATCTCGTTCTGGCGGGTATAGCCGACGCTCAGGATGGAGTGCGAGCGGTCACCGCTGGCCCCGATTGTAAGCGTGTGCTCCTGTGTGGCCCCGCTCTCGTCGTAGGAGCCCACGTAGGTGGAGACCTCCAGGCCCTCGAAGTCGCGCTTCGTGATCACATTGACGACACCGGCGATGGCATCCGAGCCGTAGATGGCCGATGCGCCGTCTTCCAGGACCTCGATGCGGTCGATGATGCTCAAGGGTATGCTGTTGAGATCCACCGCGGTGCCGACGCCGCTGGCCGACGACTCGCTGACCCAGCGGAGGCCGTCCACCAGCACGAGCACGCGCTTCGCGCCGAGGTTTCTGAGATCGACGGTAGCCGCGCCTGCGCCTATGCCGCCGCCGTCGGGCGGGAAGCCGAAGTTGCCGCTGCTGTTGAACTTGGTCGTGAGTGGTGAGCCGGACGAGGTCAGTCGGCCGAGCAGGTCGCCGAGCGAGGTCAGTCCCGAGCGCTCGATGTCCTCGGCGTTGAGTGTCTGGATCGGGACGCGCTCCTCCAGCGGGTTCTGCCGGATACGCGAGCCGGTGACCACGATCTCTTCCAGTGCATCGGAGTCCTGTGGAAAGGCCGCCTGCGGAGCCAGACCGATGGAAACCGCAAGGGCTGCCAGTGCAAGCCAGGTGTGTTGCTGTCGCATGATTGTGTCCCCCTGTTGTTATCGGGCGCGTGTAGTGCGCACCCAACATTCGACATAATCTCCACAACAGGGGTGCAATAGCAAGTATTTCAGGAATTTAATTCAGCGATAGCCGTTGCTTGTTGCGAATCCGCAACATCGTCTCGGAGCATGTAGGGGGAGCGATTCGGTCAGCTGCTGACGAACGGCAACCGATAAGTCCGCTCACCCATCGCCGCGAACACCGCATTCGCCACCGCCGGCGCCAGCGGCGGCACGCCGGGCTCGCCGACGCCGGTCGGCGCCTCCCCGGACTGGACGATATGCACCTCGACCTTCGGCATCTCGTCGATGCGCAGCGGGCGGTAGTTGTCGAAGTTGTCCTGCTGCACCTTGCCGTCCTCGAGAGTGATCTGCTCGCGCAGCGCGGCCGACAGTGCATACGCAATGCCGCCCTCCATCTGGGCGCGGATGACGTCCGGGTTGATGGCGATGCCGCAGTCGACGGCGCAGACGACGCGGTCGACGGTGAAGCTGCCGTCGTCCTTCACGGTGACGTCGGCGACCTCGGCGACGTAGGTGCCGAAGGATTTGTGCACGGCGACGCCGCGGCCGCGGTTCGGGCCCAGGTCCTCGCCCCAGCCGGCTTTTTCGGCGGCGAGTTCGAGGACGCCAAGGTGGCGCGGATGCTCGGCCAGCAGTTCGCGGCGGAGTTCGAACGGGTCGCGTCCCGCGGCTTCGGCGAGTTCGTCGATGAAGACCTCGGTGACGAAGCCGTTCTGGGTGTGGCCGACGGAGCGCCACCACAGGGTGGGCACGCCGTTCTCGATCTCGTGCCAGTCCACGCGCAGGTTGGGAATGGTGTAGGGGAGCTCCCGGGAGCCCTCCACGGCGGAGGGATCGATGCCGTCCTGGATCATGCCCTCGAAGGCGCTGCCCTTCATGAAGGACTGGATCACCGCCTGGTGCCGCCAGGCGGCCGGTTTGCCGTCGGCGTCCAGCGCGCCTTCCAGCACGTGGTAGCTCATCGGCCGGTAGCGGCCGGCGCGCATGTCGTCTTCGCGGGTCCAGATGAGCTTGACCGGGGCGCGGCCGTCTATGGCCTTGGCCACGGAAACGGCGTCGGCCACGTAGTCGGAGTCCGGCACGGCTCGGCGGCCGAAGCTGCCGCCGGCGAAGATGGTGTTGATCTCCACCTGTTCCGGCTGCAGGCCGAGGATGCCGGCCGCGATGTTCTGGTCGAGGGTCTGGATCTGCGAGCCGGTCCAGATGCGGCAGCCGCCGTCGGCGAGTTCGACGACGCAGTCCATGGGCTCCATGGTGGCATGCGCCAGGAACGGCAGGCGGTATTCGCGGCGGATGGTCGTCTCGGCCGAGCCCAGCGCGGCCGGCGCGTCGCCGTCGTTGCGGGCGACCAGGCCTTCCTCTCCGGTCTTCGCCTCGTATTCGGCGAAGAGCTCCTCCGTGCCGCGCTTCTCGGCAGCCGACTCGTCCCATTCGACGGTAAGCGCCTCGCGGCCTTTCTGTGCCGACCAGTAGCTGTCCGCCACCACGGCGACGCCGCGCGGGATCTGGACCACGTCGGTGACGCCGGCAACCGCTTTGGCCTCCGTGGCGTCGAAGGACTTCACCTTCGCACCGAACCGGGGCGGATGGGCGACCAGCGCGACGACCATGCCCGGTCGCGTGAGGTCCATCGTGAACTCGAGGCTCCCGTCGGTCTTGGCGGCCGAATCGAGCCGCGGGACCTTCGTGCCGATGAGGGTGAAGTCGGCCGGATCCTTCAGCGCCGGGTCTTCCGGCGGCGTGATGTCGGCGGCGGCGACGGCGAGCTCGCCGAAGGTGGCGCTGCGGCCGGAGGGCTCGTGGGCGAGCACGCCTTCCTGCACCGTGATCTCGCCCGCCGGCACATCCCACCGCGCCGCGGCCGCGCCCGTCAGCATGGCTTTCGCGCCCGCGGCCGCCTTGCGCAGCTGCATCCACGAGTTGGCCACCGAGGTGGATCCGCCCGTGCCCTGCATGGGCCCGAAGGCGAGGTTGTTGTACAGCTCCACGTTCGCCGGCGCGAACTCGGCCTGCATCTGCGACCAGGCGGCGTCGAGTTCCTCGGCCACGATGGTGGGCAGGCCGGTGGTGACGCCCTGGCCCTTGTCGAGGTGTTTGACGATCACCGTCACCGTGTTGTCCGTGCCGATGCGGATGAACGGCCCGGTTTTAATCTCTTCGGCGCCGGCGGCGGTGCCCGCAGCAGAACCGGCGGTGCCCGCACCGGAGCCGGTGGCGCTGCCCGGTGCCGCCTCCTCGCTGCGGCCACAGCCGATCATGAAACCCGCGCCCGAGAGGCCGACCACCTTGAGGAAGGTGCGGCGGTCGAGGGCGGGACGGGGGAGTCTGTCGAAGCGTCCGAACATGATCAGCCCTTCATTTCGTCGGCGGCCTGGTGGATGGCCGCCCGGATGCGCTGGTAAGTGCCGCAGCGGCAGAGGTTGCCGCGCATCGCGCGGTCGATGTCCCGGTCGTCGGGGTCCGGGTTCTCGCTCAGTAGCGCGGTGGCCGACATGATCTGGCCGGACTGGCAGTAGCCGCACTGCACCACATCCAGCTGGCGCCAGGCGCTGCGCACGGCGAGCCCCGCCGGCGAGTCGAGGCCCTCCAGGCCCTCGATGGTGACGACGGGGCGCTCGCCCACGCTGGAGACCGGCAGCCGGCAGGAGCGCGTGGCCTCGCCGTCCACGCTCACGGTGCAGGCGCCGCAGCGCGCGATGCCGCAGCCGTATTTGGTGCCGGTGAGTCCGAGGTCTTCCCGCAGTACCCACAGCAGGGGCTTGTCTTCGGGGACGTCGACGGTGCGGGACTCACCGTTCACGGTCAGGGTGAATGGCATGGGGGGCTCCGGTGGTGTGGCCGTTCAGATCGCCGGAGTATAGCCCACGTAACTGGCCGTTCGGTCAGCGTCGAACGATTGACCACGCGGCGGGGGATTGGGTTTACTGGGCCGGAGCTCGAGAGGAGAGAAGTCTTGCCCCTTACTATTGCATTGCTGCACCGGGTCGCACTCGGTGCGGTCGCGACCGTCATGTTCCTGTCCGCGGCAGCCGCCGCCCCCATCGTCCAGCCCGGCGCCCCCGGCGAGCCCGCGCGCGAGCTGACTGCCGAAGAGGCCGTCGAGATCGCGGACACGAGCTATTCCCCCGCGGATGTGCGCTTCATGCAGGACATGATCCCGCATCACCACCAGGCGCTGGAGATGGCCGCGCTGGTGGAGGGCCGCACGAACAACCGGGAGCTGATCGACGTGGCCGCCCGCATAGACGCCACCCAGCGCGACGAGATCGCCTTCATGCAGGAGTGGCTCGCCGAGCGCGGCGAGCGGGTGCCGGATCCGACCGCGCATCACGCCATGCACATGCACCACGAGATGGCCGGCATGGCGACTCCGGAGCAGATGGCGGAGCTGGCCGCCGCCGAGGGCGTGGCCTTCGACCGCCTTTTCCTCACGCTGATGATCACCCACCACGAGGGCGCGATCACGATGGTAGAGGAGCTGCTGGAGGAGCCGGGCTCGGCCTACGACCCGTTGCTGTTCGAATTCACGGCAGACGTCACCAACGACCAGGCGGCCGAAATCCAGCGCATGAACGTGCTGCTGACCGGGCTGTCCACGGATCCGCGCGCCGGGCTCGCGGCCGGGCTGGAAGATCCCGGCGAGGCCATCCTGAACCTGGAGTTGATCGCTGCGCTGCCGAGGCCGCCCGGCTTCTTCGATCCCGCGAACCCGGGCGAGCGGGGCGTGGCGGCGCCGAAGGAGGAGGACGAGGAAGCGGCCGCGGCCGAGGGCGCCGAGGAGGACCCCATCGACGAGGACGAGGAGAAGCGCTACCCGATGCTCTCCTTCTCCAACACGGACATGGCTTTCGCCAGCGACGTGCTGGTGGCCGGCAGCTACCACGGCTTCAGCGTGTACCGGCTCGGCGAGGGTGGAGTGCCTGCGCTGGTGAGCTCGGTGGTGTGCCCCGGCGGGCAGGGCGACGTGTCCATCGTCGGCGATCTGCTGATCATGTCGGTGGAGGAGACCCGCGGGCGGCTGGACTGCGGCCTGGGCGGCGTGGCCGAGGACGCGAGCCCGGAACGCTTCCGCGGCATCCGCATCTTCGACATCTCCGACCTCGAGCGGCCGATGCAGGTGGGCGCCGTGCAGACCTGCCGCGGCTCGCACACGCACTCGGTGGTGAGCGGGCCTGGTGAGGGTGGGAAGATCGTCGTCTACAACTCGGGCACCTCCACGGTGCGGGAGGAAGAGGAATTGCCGGGCTGCATCGACGAGACTCCCGGCGACCAGCGCACGGCGCTGTTCCGCATCGACGTGATCGAGATCCCGGTGGACAACCCCTCGCAGGCGCGCATCGTCGACAGCCCGGCAGTGTTCGCTGACCCGGAGTCCGGCGCGGTGGCCGGGCTGTGGCGCGGCGGCCGCCACGACGACGAGGACTACGCGGAGGAGGGCGAGCGCACCCAGGAGACGAAACCCACCGACGAGTGCCACGACATCACCGTGTTCCCGGCGAAGAACCTCGCCGCGGGCGCCTGCTCCGGCAACGGCATCCTGTTCGACATCACGGACCCGCGCGACCCGCAGCGCATCGACGCGGTGGCGGACAAGGGGTTCGCCTACTGGCATTCGGCCACGTTCAACAACGACGGCACCAAGGTGATCTTCACCGACGAGTGGGGCGGCGGCGTGCGCGCCCGCTGCCGGGCCCACGACCCGCTGACCTGGGGCGCGGACGCGCTGTACGACATCGTGGACGGCGAGCTCGAGTTCCGCGGCTATTTCAAGATGCCGGCGCCCCAGGACGAGATGGAGAACTGCGTGGCCCATAACGGCTCCATCGTCCCGGTGCCGGGCCGCGACCTCTTCGTGCAGGCCTGGTACCAGGGCGGCATCTCGGTGATCGACTTCACGGATACCGCCAACCCGGTGGAGATCGCGTACTTCGACCGCGGGCCCATCGACGCGGAAGAACTCATTGTGGGCGGCTACTGGTCCGCCTACTGGTATCGGGGCCGCATCTACGCCACGGAGATCGTGCGCGGCCTGGACGTATTCGCGCTGACGCCGAGCGAGCACCTGAGCGAGGCGGAGATCGCAGCCGCCGCGCTGGCCGACCAGGGCGAGGTCTTCAACCCCCAGCAGCAGTTCCGCGTGACCTGGCCGGACCACCCGGTGGTGGCGCAGGCGTACCTGGATCAGCTGGTTCGGGAAGAGGCCGTGTCGGCGGAGATCGCCGACGAGCTGAGCGAGCTGCTGGACGCCGCGGCGGCGCGGTTGGAGGCCGACGAGCGCGACGCGCCCCTGGCACGCCGCCTGACCGGCCCCGGCCGTGCCCTGGGCGATAGCCCGCGCGAGACGGCACTGAAGGAAACGCTCCAGGGCATCGTAAACCGCCTGACGACAACGTAGGAGGGCCTTCAGGCCCGACCCCGGCCGCAATCCCGCCCCCGATGTAACCATCCGCACACCCGCCACGTAGCAGGAGGTGAATCCACAAGGAAAAGGAGACCGACATGCGATTCTCCCTGCGACCCTCCCGCCTCCTCTTTGCCATCGCCGCCCTGTGCGGCCTGTCCGCGACCGCCATGGCGGCCGAACACCGCGGCATCACTTACGAGGTGACCATCACCAACGTCACGCAGGCGCAGACGTTTACGCCCCAGCTGGTGGCGGTGCACACGGACGAGGTGCGGCTGTTCTCGGTGGGTGCGCCGGCGAGCGAGGCCGTCGAGATACTCGCCGAGGCCGGCAATACCGCACCGGCCATGGAGCTTCTGGCCGCGGCCGGGCGGGAAGTGGCATCGGTGGATACGATCCCCGGCCTGCTCGGACCGGGCGAGAGCGTCACCATGGCCGTGAAGGGCTCCGGACGGGCCCGCTATCTCACCATCGCCGCGATGCTGATTCCGACCAACGATACTTTCTTCTCCGTGAATTCGGTGCGACTGCCCTGGCACGGCGAGGTCACCTATCGTGCGCTGGCCTACGATGCGGGGACCGAGGCGAATGATCAGGACTGCGCCAACATCCCCGGTCCCACCTGCGGCGGAGACGGCCACTCGCCCGAACCCGCCGCGGACGACGAGGGCCACATCCACGTCTCCAACGGGTTCCACGACCTGGGCGCGGGGACGCTGAGCCCTGCGATCTACGATTGGCGCAATCCGGTGGCCGTTGTTACAGTGAAGCGGAAGCGTTAGCCGGCGCGACACCGCGGCATCGAGTCATTCGGGCCGGAGGGACGTTCGCGTTTCTCCGGCTTTTTACAATGGACCCGGGCACCGACGAGAAACGCTGGTCGGAGATGATGTTGTCGGCCCAGCGGGGCGACGCGGATGCCTATGCCCGGCTCCTGAAGGAACTCGGCGTCGTGCTCGAGCGTTACCTGCTGGCGCAATTCGGTCATCTGGAATGCCTGGAGGACTGCGTCCAGGAGGCTCTGCTCGGCATCCACCGCGCCCGGCATACGTGGCAGCCCGGCAGGCCGTTCCGGCCCTGGTTCTTTACGATCGCGAGGCACAAGGCGATCGACGAGCTACGCAGGGAGCGCAGCCGCCGCGAGGCGATGGAGCGGTTCGCGAACGAGCCCGTCGTCGGCCGGACGGAGGATAGCGGTGCCGGCGGCCGGCTGCTGCGCCGACTCGATAGCGACAAGTCCGAGGCGCTCTTTCTCACCAAGGTGCTGGGACTGACGAATGCGGAGGCTGCCGAACGCTGCGGCGTCAGCGAATCTGCCATGAAAGTGCGCGTATTCCGTGCCATCCGCGAGGCGCGGCGTCTGCTCCGGGAGGACCCTCTCGATGACTGAGCGGCGGGAACTGATCTCGGGACTGGCCCGGGAGCTGTCGCCCGTGCCGTGGTGGCGCCGGCCTGCCGCGGTCGCCTGGCTCTGGGCGGCGACCTCGGTGCTCTTCGTCGTCGCCGCCAGTACGCTGATCCAGCCCTGGCGGCCGGTGTTCGCCCGCCAGCTCCTGAGCGCCCCGGCGTTCGCCCTCGAGGTCGTGCTCGCGCTCGCCGGATTCGGCGTGATCCTGTGGCTCGGTTTCCGCTCCGCCGTGCCCGCTGCGGTGCGCAGCCGGCATGCGCTTGCCCTCGGCGTACTCGCTTTCCTGCCCTGGCTCGCGTTGCTGCTCTACGGCCTGTGGCAGCCCGCGCTGGAACCGTCGATGCTCGGCAAGCGGGCGGCCTGCTACCTGGAGGTGCTGCTGCTCGGCACGCCGCCGCTGCTGCTCGGCCTCGGACTCTGCCGCGGCCTCTATCCCCTGCAGCGCTGGACGACCGGTGCGCTGCTCGGTGCGGCAGCCGGCATGATCCCGGGTGTCGCCATGCAGATGGCGTGTATGTACATCGTCCCTCACGGGCTCACCCATCATGTGTTGCCCATCGCCGGAACCACCATGGCGGGCGCCGTGCTCGGCGTACTGGTGCTTTGCCCGCCGCGCTGAAGAGGCTCCCGGTATCGCCGCTGAGCCGCTGGTCCGCCATGGCGGCTTTCCTTGCTCGGCGGTTTGCGCGACAGTTGCCCTTATCGGGGACCCGGTCAAGCGTCCCGTCTGCGGAGTGGGAAGCGATGAACGAGGAGAATGATCCGGTGACGTTCCTGCTGGGACTGGCCGAGGGCCGCTGGCAGGGGGAGGAGGAGGTTCTCGCGGACCCCGCCGGCGCGCAGTTCATCGCCTGCGAACAACACGTCTGATTCCGGGTAGGAGGGCCTTCAGGGCCGACCCTTCGTGCCAATGCTCAAACTCCTCTCTATCCTCCTCGGCTTCTACCTCCTCTTCGTCGGCCTCGTCTACGCGATGCAGGGCCGTCTGCTCTACCTGCCCAACCTGCCGGGACGCGAACTCGATGCCACGCCGGCGGATATCGGGCTCGCGTACGAGGACGTGCAACTCACCGCTGACGACGGCGTGAAGCTGCACGGCTGGGTCGTCCCGGCGGCCGAGACCGCCCGCGGCACGCTCCTGTTCTTCCACGGCAACGCCGGCAATATCTCGCACCGGCTGGAGTCCGTCAGCCAGTTCCACGGGCTCGGGCTGGACGTGCTGATCATCGACTACCGGGGTTACGGGCAGAGCGAGGGCAGCCCGTCGGAGCGGGGCACGTACCGGGACGCGGTGGCGGCCTGGCAGTACCTCACGGAGGAGCGCGGTGTTGCGCCGTCGCGCATCGTGGTATTCGGGCGTTCGGTAGGCGGCGCGGTGGGTGCCTGGCTCGCGGCGAACCGGGAGGCAGGCGCGCTCATCGTGGAGTCGAGCTTCTCGTCGCTGCCCGCGCTGGCCGCAGAACTCTACTGGTTCCTGCCGGTGCGCTGGCTGAGCCGCTTCCGCTATCCCACGGCCGAGTACGTGGCCGCGGCGGACTGCCCGGTGCTGGTCATCCACAGCCGCGACGACGACATCGTGCCCTTCCACCACGGCCGCGAGATCTACGAGTCCGCCGGCGAGCCACGCCAGTTCCTGGAACTGTCCGGCCCCCACAACGGCGCCCACGTGCTGAGCGAGGAGCGCTACCTGGAGGGCTTGCGGGATTTTCTGGCGACCGCGCTACCCCCCACCGCGCTACCCCCCATGTAGGAGGGCCTTCAGGCCCGATTGTTTGATGGATCGGGGCTAAAGCCCCTCCTACACGCAATTGCCCTCAGAAAAACACCAGACACCGCGTCTCGATACTCTCCCGCGGGGCCGCCCCGGCTGGCGCCGAGGGATCATCGAACGAGGAGTGCAGCGTGAACCGCGTACGCCCGTCGGTGGCGGAGTCGAAGGTCTTGAACACCAGCGCCTCATCCGGCTGCATGCGCGGATAGTAGTACCAGCGCTGCTCCGGGTGCTGCAGCGCCACCTGCAGTTCGCCGATGCGGTCCTCGCCGCGGCGTTCCACGGCCACGAGGTCTTCCTCCCTGACGGTCGTCGCATCGGCCAGCACCAGCGGATGATTCAGCACGGCTCCGGCGGTCGAGCGCCAGACGTTGATGATGGCGAAGCGCCGCGCGAGCAGGCGTTCCGCTTCCTCCGGTGCGTCTGCGTAGTGGTCGCGCAGACGCTTCACCCCGGAGCGCGCGGTGTAGTCGTTGTGCACGATGGCCGCCGGGTCTCGAATATTGCGCTCGCGCTGGTGTTCGAGGGACGAGGCACGGCGGGTGTCGTCGAAGATCTCGACCCGTGCCGCGCCGGTGAGCCGGGTCAGCAGCGTCCTGACCTCTTCGTGATGCACCGCCTCGATCTGCTCGTCGTCATGGAAATCGGTGACCGCCGTCGGCTGCGCGACCAGCATGAAGCCCTCGGCGTCGAGACGGGTGTCGGGCAGATGCGACCGGGCGTCGTGGACGGCGACCTCCCGGGTGGTGAAATTGCCGAGGTGTTCGGTGCTGTCGCCGCCGCCTTTCGACGGCACGTAGGCGAGCGGCCCGTCGAGATCGGCCAGGAATTTCAGCCTGGCGGTGATCGGGTCTGCGCCGAGGCTACCGGCGGGTTTCGTCATCGTGTCTCTCCCTGTGCCGTGTCGGTGGGCTCGCTCGGGTTGTGATGCAGTTCTCGGCGTCAGCGTGGCTTCTGCCGTAGAAATCTCGGGGGTCGAACCGCAAACAGCAATCGGAGGGCCGAACCGTGAAAGACCACGAAGATACCAGCCCGCTCGACGAATACGACCTCGACGATACGCTCAACCGGCAGATGACGACGTCCGGCGTGACCGGGATCGTGCGCGAACTGCGCCAGCACGCGGGCCATTATCCGGTCGAGAATCCGGCCGAGGCCGACGAGGCGGAGAACGACGAATTCTGAGGCCGCGCGCGGCGGGCCGACGCTCTGCTGACGCGCCAGCAGGCAACGGGGTGTCTAGAGTCCCCCCGCCCGTTCGATGAACGCGCGCACCTCGGCCACGTTGGTGCCGTCCTTCATGTTCGTAAACAAAAACGGCCGCTCGCCGCGCATGCGGCGGGCGTCCCGGTCCATGACGTCGAGGTCGGCGCCCACCAGTGGGGCGAGGTCGATCTTGTTGATGACCAGCAGGTCCGAGCGGGTGATGCCGGGGCCGCCCTTGCGCGGGATCTTGTCGCCGGCGGAGACGTCGATCACGTAGATGGTGATATCCGCGAGTTCCGGCGAGAAGGTGGCGGCCAGGTTGTCGCCGCCGGATTCGATGATGACGAGGTCGAGGTCCGCGAAGCGCCGGGACATGTCGGCGACCGCCGCCAGGTTCATCGAGGCGTCCTCGCGGATGGCGGTGTGGGGACAGCCGCCGGTCTCCACGCCCATGATGCGCTCGGCCGGCAGCACTTCGGCGCGGGTCAGGAATTCGGCGTCTTCGCGGGTATAGATGTCGTTGGTGACGACGGCGACGGAGTAGTCGCCGGCCATGCTGCGGCAGAGTGCCTCGGTGAGCGCCGTCTTGCCGGAGCCCACCGGCCCGCCGATGCCTATGCGTAGTGGTCCGCTTTTGCTCATGATCCTATCGCTCATGACCGGAATAACCTCGTGTACTGGACTTCGTGTTTCATGGAGGCGAGGTCGACCATCGGCGTCGACGAGGAGACCTCGTCCACCGGCGTGGCCGCCGCCCGTTCGACCGCCGCGAGGCAGACCGGCATCAGCTCGGCGGTGATGCGCTGGCCGTCGGTCTGGCCCAGCGGGATCAGCCGCACCGCGGCCGATACCAGGTTCGCCGCGTAGGCGTGGGCGTAGGCGGTGAGTGTCGCCGTCCGGCCGATGCCGTGGCTCCGCGCCACCGCGCCCACGGCGACGGCGTGGACGATCTCGTCCCGGGCCAGTTGCGCGAGCGCCGCGGTGGCCGCGCAGGGCCAGGCGTCTGCCGTGACGCTCGCGAATGCGCGTCCCTGGGCCGTGCTCTCGAGGCGCAGTTCGGCCGTGCCCTGGAAGGCGAGTGCGAGTTCGTTGAGTCCGCGCAGTTCGCCCGGCGCGGTCGGTCGGCCGGCGTCGATGTCACAGGCGGCGCCGACGAACACGAGATCCGCATAGCCGTTGCCCACCGACATGACGGTGCCGATCCAGTCCCGGGCGCCGTCCCGGTCGCGGACCAGGCCGGCGTCGACCGCGTATTCGAGGCCGTGGGAGAACGCGTACGCGCCCACCGGATACGCGGGCGAGAGCCAGGACATCAGGCGGAAGAGGGCTTCACTCATGGCCGCGGCCCTCGCCATCGCGGTCGTCGTGCGAGTGATGCGAATGACCCGCATAGGCGCCGCCCTCCGGGTGGAACGGCGCATCCGTCGTGCGGGTCTCGGCGCCGAGACCCGCGAGCATGTCCAGGATGACGTGGTCGTAGCGGATGCGGAGGGTCTCGCCCAGGATCTGCGTGGGCAGGTGCCGGTTGCCCAGGTGCCAGGCGATGCGCAGCAGCTGCTCGGGCGATTCCGCACGGACGTCGATGACCCGCTCGGGCTTCGCCCGCACCCGCACCGCGGTGCCGTCGCTGAGCGCCAGGCCGTCGCCGTCCGCCAGCGCGACGGTTTTCGGCAGGTCCAGCAGGAACTCCCGCCCGCATTCGGTGCGCATGGCGATGCGGCGGCGGTGGCGGGCGTCGTAGTCGAGCTCCACCACGTCGGCGTCCGCCGGGGGATCGGCGATGACGCGCTGTGCCCGCGGCGGGTTCATCGTTGCGACAGCCGGCCCGCTCAGTACAGGAAGTAACGCTGGGCCATCGCCAGCTCCGTGGCCGGCTCGCAGGTGAGCAGCTCGCCGTCGGCGCGCACCTCGTAGGTCTCCGGGTCCACCTCGATGGCCGGGCAGTAGTCGTTCAGGCGCATGTCCTTCTTGCTGATCCCGCCGCGGGTGTTGCGGACCGCCAGCGTCTGTTTGGCGAGACCCAGCGTCTCGCGGATGCCGGCATCCTGGGCGGCCGCCGAGACGAAGGTCACGGCGCTCTCGTGCATGGCGCGGCCGTAGCTCGCGAACATCGGACGGTAGTGCACCGGCTGGGGCGTGGGGATGGAGGCGTTCGGGTCGCCCATGGGTGCCGCCGCAATGCTGCCCATCTTGATGACCAGGTCCGGCTTCACGCCGAAGAAGGCCGGCGACCACAGCACGAGGTCGGCGAGCTTGCCTTCCTCCACGGAGCCCACGTAGTCGGCGATGCCGTGGGCGATGGCCGGGTTGATGGTGAACTTGGCGATGTAGCGGCGCACGCGCAGGTTGTCGTT
>Ga0102934_1001510_pt1 | contig 16240 bp, 15 predicted proteins | sample SalPonR2_A_D1_MG_FD_78175 | JGI IMG/M metagenome (GOLD analysis project Ga0102934, IMG submission 78175) | Salt pond soil microbial communities from South San Francisco under conditions of wetland restoration - Salt Pond MetaG R2_A_D1_MG | ecosystem: Environmental > Aquatic > Marine > Intertidal... | reverse complement strand
TATATGGCTGGTGGAGATGAATATAAATTATTTTTATCTTGCCTTGATGATTCTGGTAATTTTGTCTGGAATCGAACCTGGGGGACTGGGGGGTTATATGATCTTGTCTGGATAAATGAATCTCTTTATACGCTTGGTTCAAATTCTGATGAAATTGTTTTAACCAAGTGGGTAAAGGATGAGATTTCCCCAGAACTGACTGATCTCCAAGATCAGAGCTTCGAACAGAGAGATGATGATAATTATTTAGATCCCTGGTATATCGAAGATGAAAATAAATGTAATTACACTCTTTATTTAAATGGGAGTGTAATAGAAACTGGGGATAGTACACATCCACAGTTAAACATTGATTTTTCTGATCCGCTTGGAATTTACAACTATACATTGGTTGTAGATGACATAGCTGGGAATCGAGCTTCAGATAGTGCCTTAATTACTATTCAAGATACTATCAGCCCAACAATGTATGGGTATTATAATAATAATACTCAAAAAATTGTTTGGACGATTGAAGATCGAAATCCTGCCTCTTATTACGTTTTAAGAGACGGGGAAGAGATTTCTTCTGGAAGCTGGGTGGACGGAGAGGAAAATTCCTTATCCGTTAGTGTTGATGGTAATTATACAATAGTTGCCAGAGATACAAGCGGCAATGAGGATGTGATAAGCATTCTTGTTGGGGAAGGGGCTGGTTCTGATAGTGATACTGCCGATGGAGGACCAGTTGATTTGCTATGGTTTAACATTGTTATGGGAGTTGTAATAGCTTCTGTAGCAGTAGTTGGCTATCTCAAAATTAAAAAAATGAGAAATCAAAAAACCGAATTAAACCAAAAGCAAATGGTTCAACATTAAAAATTTTTACTCTTTTTTAAATTAAAAAAGAGATTTTTTTATTGAAGAATTAATTTTAATGAGTTATTATTAAAATAAGTTAAAAATTAATTTTAAAAAAATGAATAAAAAGTTTTTTTTAATAATTTGTTTAGTCTTATTTTTAATTCCTTCTACCTCTCATGCTTTTTTAGGATGTGATAGACAGATAATGCCTTGTGGTTATGACATGGACGGGGATGGGACTTATGAGTTGGAGACAACAGAAGATAAAAGCGGAGATCTTGAGATTAACTGGGAAGGCTGCAGATTTATTCATATCTTTGCTTTAATAAATAACATTTTAGTTTATGTAATTACTTGTTTAGCTCCAATTATAGTTGGAATCATGGTTATTCTAGGAGGAGGTTATGTTATGATTGCTGGTGTTGATCCTGCAAAAATGAAAAAAGGAACAGATATGATTACAGCTGCAATTGTTGGTTTAATAATTATTTTCGTTGCTTGGGTATTATTAAATACTTTCTTAACAAGTATGGGGGTGGCTGAATGGACGGGATTAGAAGATTGGTGGCAATTTAACTATTAAGATTCAACTTTAAATGTTTAAAAAAACAACCTTAAAAAATGGGTTAAGGATTATTTATATTCCTTTTAAGCATAGTAAATCAGTTACTACTTTAGTTTTAGTTGGAACTGGTTCTAAGTATGAAAAAAAAGAGATTAGTGGTGTCTCTCATTTTTTAGAACATATGTGTTTTAAAGGAACTAAAAAAAGACCTTCTCCTGTTGAAGTGGTTGAAGTTTTAGATAATATTGGAGGTTCTTTTAATGCTTTTACTTCTCAAGATTATACTGGTTACTATGCTAAAGTAGCTTCTTCTCATTTTGATACTGCTTTAGATTGGGTTTCTGATATTTATTTAAACTCTACTTTTCCTAAAGAAGAATTAGAAAAAGAAAAAGGGGTGATTGAAGAAGAATTTAATATGTATCATGATCAACCAATGCAACACATTAGTTTTTTATGGGATAAATTATTATATGGTGACCAACCAGCTGGATGGAATGTTTTAGGAACAAAAGAATCTATTCGTAACATGAATAGAGAAAAAATTGTTGATTATGTTAATAATCAATATACAGCCTTTAATACAGTTGTTTGTGTGGTTGGAGATGTTGATAATAGGGAAGTTGTTGAAAAAGTTAAAAAAAGTTTTTCTGAATTAAATACAAATCAACCATTAAAGAAAAAAGAAGTTAAAGAAAGACAATCAAAGCCTAATTTATCGTTTGAGAATAGAGACATTGAACAATCTCACATTTATTTAGGATTTAGAGGTTATCATATAGATCATCCTGATCGCTATATTCAAACCTTGTTAGCAAATATTTTAGGAGGAATGATGAGTTCAAGATTGTTTGTAGAAATAAGACAAAAAATGGGAGCTGCTTATTATATTAGCGCTGGGTCCTCTTCTAATCCTGATACTGGTTATTTAGCAGTAAGAGCAGGGATAGACAGGAAGAGGGAAGAAAAGATTATTAAAAGGATTTTAGAAGAGTTTGAAAAAATATCAGAAGAAAAGATTTCAGACAAAGAACTTAAAAAAGCAAAAGAAAATATTAAGGGGGAGACTGTTTTAGGATTAGAATCTTCTGATACTCAAGCTTCTTTTTATTCAAAACAAGAGCTTTTGTCCGACAAGGTTTTAACCCCTGAAGAAATGTTTGAAAAAATAGATAAAATTACTAAAAAAGATCTTTTAAGAGCTGCTCAAGATATTTTTCAACCTAAAAATTTAAACTTAGCAATTATTAATTCTTCTAAAAATAAAAAAGAAATTAAAAATATTTTAGAAACATGGAAACAAAAGAAACAATAATTAGTATTTCTTGGCAATCAATATTTAAGGTATTATTTAGCTTATTTATTTGCTATATTCTTTATTTAACGAAAGAAGTATTTCTTTTAATTTTCTTTTCGTTAATTATTTCTATTTTGTTTGAGCCATTAATTAGTTTTTTTCAAAAAAAGAAAATTCCAAGATTTTTAGCTATTACTTTGACTTATATTGCCTTCTTTGTTTTATTGGGGTTATTTATTTATTGGATGTTACCTATTTTTGTTTCTGAAAGTAGGGAATTTACTAAATCTTTTCCTCAATATTTTGAAAAAATATCAACTCCTTTAAAAAATTTAGGAATAAATTCTTTTGAAAATATCGAAGTTTTTAGTAGTTCTATTCAGAATTGGCTTACTAATTTTTCTTCAAATATTTTTGATATTATAGTTTCCTTTTTTGGCAATATTATTTCGATAATGGCCGTTTTCTTTTTATCTTTCTTTTTCTCAATTGAAAAAGATGAGCTTAAAAAAATGATTGGCTTATTAATTCCTAAAGAAAAGAGAGGTAATTTTTTTGATTTATGGCAAAGATGTCAATCTCGAACGATTGCTTGGTTTGGAACTAGGTTTTTGGGAGGCTTATTTGTTGGAATAGCTACTTATTTTGTTTTGGTTTTTCTTAACATTAAACATGATTTTGCAATAGCTGTTTTAGCTGGTATTACTAATTTTGTTCCTTTCCTTGGTGGTATTGTAACTGGAATTGTTTTAGCTTTGGTTAGCTTGTTGGATTCTTGGACTAAGGCACTTGTTGCGGTTTTAATTTTTACTTTAATTCAGCAAATTGAAGCTAATGTAATAATGCCAATTTCTAGTAAAAAGTTTATGGGTTTACCAGCCACCTTAACCTTAATTACTTTATTAATTGGAGGACAATTATTTGGTGTTTTGGGGGCTGTTTTAGCTGTTCCATTCGTTGGAATTCTTTATGAGTTTTTAAAAGATTTAAAAAATAAGAAATATGTCTAAATATTACATTTCTACATCTATTCCTTATGTTAATGGTGCTCCTCATATTGGGCACACTTTAGAGTTTGTTCAAACCGATGTTTTAGCCCGTTATCATCGTCAAAAAGGTAATAATGTTTTCTTTTTATCTGGAACTGATGAAAATAGTTTAAAAAATGTTCGAAAAGCTTTGGAAAAAGATATGGATGTTAAAGATTTAGTTGATCAAAATTCAAAAAAGTTTCTTCAATTACAAGAAAAATACAATATTAAACTTGATGATTTTATTAGAACAACCGAAGAAAGGCACATTAAAGGAGTTCAAAAATTATGGGAGGCTTGCAAGAAAGATATTTATAAAAAGAAATACAAGGGATTGTATTGTGTTGGTTGTGAAAGATTTTATAAGGAAAGTGAGTTAGTTGATGGTTTGTGTCCTGACCATAAAAAAGCTCCTGAATTAGTTGAAGAAGAAAATTATTTCTTTAAATTATCTAATTATTCTGATCAATTAAAAGGATTAATTGAAAAAGACAAAATTAGAATTGTTCCGGAAACTAGAAAAAATGAAGCTTTAAGTATTATCGAGCAAGGATTAGAAGATATTTGTATTTCACGTTCAAAAGAAAGAGCCCATGGTTGGGGAATTCCTGTTCCAGGAGATGATTCTCAAGTTATTTGGGTTTGGTTTGATGCTCTTTCAAACTATATTAATGCTTTAGGTTATGGTGGAGGAAAGGATAGGTTTAAAGAGTGGTGGGAAGAAAACAATAATAAAACCCATATAGTTGGTAAAGGAATTTCTCGCTTCCATGCTTTATATTGGCCAGGGATGTTGTTGTCGGCTGGTATTTCTCTACCAGAAACAATTTTTGTTCATGGTTATATTACTTCTAAAGGAGAAAAGATGTCGAAGAGTCTTGGTAATGTTGTTGATCCTTTTGACGTTTATGAAAGATATGGTTCAGAAGGAATTCGTTATTTTCTTTTAAGAGAAATCCCTCCTTTTAAAGATGGGGATTTTACTGATCAGAAATTTGAAGATCGTTATGATTCTGATTTGGCTAAAGGTTTAGGTAATTTAGTGGCTCGAGTTTTAAGTATTGCTGATAAGATTAAAATTAAAGATTCTTTAATTAGTAAAAAAGAAATTGATAGTTCTGAATTTAAATCTGAAATTAAAAAAACAAAAGAAGAGGTTGATTCTTACTTAAATGATTTTGAATTTAATAAGGCTTTAAAATCTGTTTGGGAATTAATTAGCTTTTGTGATCAATTTATTGAAAAGGAAAGGGTTTGGGAAGAATCAGAAAATCAAGAAAAAAAGATTTTATTGTTAATTTATACTATTCATCAAATTTCTCGGTTGTTAAAATCATTTTTACCAGAAACAGCTGAGAAAATATTATCTGGTATTAAAATTAAAGAAGAAAAAGAAGATTTAAAAATTAGTGCTCAAAAAATTAAACCTCTTTTTCCAAAACTTAATTGACAAAAGAAAAAAGTTAATTTAATTTAAATTTAGCCCTTTTAAATTTTAGGGGAGGTTAAAAAATGAGTTTTGGAAAAGGACGGTTTCATCTTGTTTTTAACGAGATGAATAACTTTATGGTAGCTCTGCATTCTTCTTATTTAAAAGAAGAAAAGAAGAGGTGTTGGGCTTTAATGAATGATGATGTTTTAGTAATTCAACCTTCAGTTTCTACGCGGGGACTGAATGTTTTGGTTTTACTAAAGTATTTAAGTGAAGAAGAAAAAGAAAAATTAAAGAAATTGATGAAAAAGGAAAAAATCGAATTAATTGAAGTCTCGTTAATTCGAAGACCTTCTGAGGCTCAAGGATTTACTCTTTGGGTTGAGGAAATAGAAATCTTAGCGAAGGTTTTGGATGTTTTTTATCCAAAAAGGGAAAGATCTAGGGTTATTATTTCTGACGAAGGTCAAATTTTAATTCAGCCTTCAGTTTCTACTCCAGAGTTAAATACTATTTTATATAATGGTTATAACTCTTTAGTAGGAAAGGATAAAAAGAAGGCTGATAACATTGTTTCTTCTTTTGGGGAGGTTATTAAATGCCAAGAAATTGGAATGCCTCCAATAACAACTAATTTCTAAATTATGTACTACCCTTTTAAAAAAGGGTTTTTTTCTTATCTTAGTTATTGTAAAATAATAATAGTGATTTTCATGAAGGGTTTAAACAGAATTAAAGAGGTCTTGAAAGCGCTAAAAAAGATTGAAAAGGATGTTAAGGAAGTTCTTTTTAAAAAAGTAAGGGGCTCAATAAATATTACGATAGTTTTTTGTAATAAGAGAAATGCTTGGAAAATAGCAAGAGTCTCTAAAAAAGAATTAAAACGCTTTGTTTCTTTCTTAAACAAGAGAGCAACCCAACTGAAACACCAATAATTAATAATTATTGGTTTTTTTACTTAAAAAAGATTAAGATTTCTTTTATAATGTTGATTATGAATATTGATACACACGCCCATTTAAATCATCCCTTGTTTGATGGTGATCGAGAAAAGATTATTAAAAAATGCATAGATGATAATTTTTATATTATTAATGTTGGAACAAACCTTAAAACTTCGAAGGAAATTATTAGTCTTTCTCAAAACAAAAATTTTTATGCGACTATTGGGCTTCATCCAATGAATTTAAAAACAGGTGTTTTAAGTAAGAGGAAAAGAGAAAAAAATGAAGAAAAAATGGAGGACAGGTTTGATTATAAAAAATATAAAGATTTAGCAAAGAATGATAAAGTAGTTGCAATTGGAGAAATAGGCTTGGATTATTATTGGAAGCCGAAAACAACAAAAAGAAAAAAGATTTTTAAAAAGAAGCAAAAAGACTTGCTTCTTCAGCAATTAAGATTAGCTAAAGAATTAGATTTGCCAGTTGTTTTTCATTGTCGAATGGCTAATCAAGATTTAATTAAAATTTTAAAAGAAAATCCTGAAGTGAGACCAGAAAAAGCAGTTATGCATTGTTTTGTTGGTACCAAAAAAGAATTAAATAGTTATCTTAAGTTCGGCTTTTTTATTGGGTTAAACGGGATAATTTTTAAAACTTTGAAAAATATTAATTTTAATGAATTGATTAAAACGGTTCCTTTGAATAAGATTTTAATTGAAACTGATTGTCCTTTTTTGGTTCCTCCTCAAGTTGATCAAAAAAGAAATAAACCTTTTAATATTAAATACGTTATTAAGAAAATTTCTAAAATAAAAAATATCGATTTTGATAAATTATCAAAAATTGCTTTTGAAAATGCTAAAATATTGTTTAGTAATATAACTTAAAAATTTATGAAAAAAGTTAATAAAATATGGGTGGATGGCGAATTTGTTTCTTGGGATGAAGCAAAAATTCACGTTTTAACTCATACCCTTCATTATGGGGGCGGAGTTTTTGAAGGTATAAGAGCTTATAATACAGAAAAAGGAGCTGCTGTCTTTCGATTAAAAGAACATGTGGATAGATTTTTTAATTCAGCTTCTTCTTTAGAAATGAAAATTCCATTTTCTAAATCAGAAATTAAAAAAGCTATTCTTGAAACTATTAAAGTTAATAATATCAAAGAATGCTATATAAGACCTATTGGTTTTTTTGGATATGGAAAAATGGGGCTTAATCCAAAGGGGGCTCCTGTAAGAATAGCTATTGCTGTTTGGCCATGGGGAGCTTATTTAGAAAAAGGAAAAGCTATTAAAGTTAAGATATCTGATTATATTAGAATTCATCCAAAATCTACTGTTGCTGATGCGAAAATATGTGGTCATTATGTAAATTCTATTTTAGCAAGTCAGGAAGCTCAGAAAGCAGAAGCTGATGAAGCCTTATTTTTAGATTATGAGGGGAACATTGCTGAAGGACCAGGAGAAAATATTTTTATAGTTAAAGATGGTAATCTTATTACTCCTCCTTTAGGAACTATACTTGGTGGTATAACTAGAGATACAGTTATTAAAATTGCTGATAGCTTTGGAATTAATACAATAAAAGAAAAAATTACTCCGGAAGAATTATTTTCGGCTGACGAAGCTTTTTTTGTAGGAACAGCAGCGGAAATATGTCCGATTGGAGAAGTTGATGGAAAATTGATTAATAATGGTAAAGTTGGAGAAATAACTAAAAAGATAAAAGATTTTTATGGAAAAATTGTAAGAGGAGAAAAAGAGAAATATAAAAAATGGCTTAGTTTTGTTAAATAATGAAAACAATTAAAAGAAAAATTTTAATTATTGGTGGGGTTTTATTAATTTAAGGTAAGGAAATAGAGTATAGAAAAAATGTTCAAAACTTTAATCAAAAATTTAAAAAAATGACTAACCATTTTAAAGATTTTCTAAAAGAAAATGAAACAAAACCTAATGATATTGATAAGCAGTCGTTTTCAACTTCTTTAGAAAAAGATAAAGGAAAGACAATTAAAGAATCTTCAGTAGGTTTTTTAGGCCCGAAAGGGACTTTTTCTCACCAAGCTACATTAAATTTTTCTAAAAAATCAAAATTAATTGCTTTTTCTTCAATTAAGGAGATTTTCGAAGCTGTTAATAATGAGGATGTCGATTTGGGGTTAGTCCCAGCTGAAAACAGTATTGGAGGGATTGTTTCTGATACGATTAATAAATTGATTGAGTATTCTTTAAAAACAACAGGGTCTTTTGATTTTCCTATTCACCATTTTCTTTTAGGAAAAACTAAAAACATTAAAAAGTTAAAAGTAATAAAAAGTCATCCTCAAGCTTTATCTCAATGTAAGGATTGGATCGAGAAAAATCTGCCAAGAGTTAAGCTTGAATCTTCCTCAAGTACTACTTCACCTATTATTGCTAATAAAAGCAAGAAAAGTATTGGTTTTATCGGTTCTTCAAGAGCAGCAAAAGAATATGATTTAAATATTTTAGCGGAAAGAATAGAGAGTACTCAGCATAATCTTACAAAATTTTACGTAATTTCTAAAAATATAAACAAAAAAGTTTGTAAAAAATTAAAAGCTCAAAAAAGTTTAGTTTTACTTGCTGTTTATGATAGGGTTGGTATTTTAAGAGATATTTTAGATGTTTTTGCTTCTGAAGAGTTAAATCTTACCTCTCTTCATTCTGTGCCAAGTCGATTAAAGCCCTGGGATTACTTTTTCTTTTTAGAAGTTCAGACTCCTTTATCTTCTTCTGCTTTATCTAAAACTTTAGAAAAAATTAAAGATTATTGTTCTACTATAAGGGTTATTGGAGCAAGTTAAAAAAATATTATAAAAAACTTTTGAAAATACTTTAAAAATGTTTAAAATATAATTATGACCTATAAACACAAAAAAATAGAAAAAAAGTGGCAAAAGAAATGGGAAGAAGATAAAATTTATAAAGCAGAAAAGTCTGATGCTGAAAAGTTTTTTGCATTAATTGAATTTCCTTATCCTTCTGGGGCTGGTCTTCATGTTGGTCACCCTCGTAGTTTTACAGCAATGGATATTTTATCCAGGAAAAGAAGGATGGAAGGTTATAACGTTTTGTTTCCTATTGGATGGGATGCTTTTGGTTTACCAACAGAAAATTATGCTATTAAAACAGGAATTCGACCAGAAGAGGCTACAAAAAAGAATGTTGCTAACTTTAAAAGACAGCTTAAAAGTTTAGGACTATCTTTTGATTGGGATAGAGAGATTAATACTACTGATCCAGAATATTATAAGTGGACTCAATGGATATTTTTACAACTCTTAAAAAATGATTTAGCTTATCAAGATGAAATGCCGATTAATTGGTGTCCTTCCTGTAAGATTGGATTAGCTAATGAAGAAGTTATTGATCATAAATGTGAAAGATGCGGAGAAGAGGTGGTTCAAAAAAATCAAAAACAATGGATGTTAAAAATTACCGATTATGCTGATCGATTAATTGAAGATTTAGATAAGGTTAATTATTTAGAAAAAATTAAAAAACAACAAAAAGAATGGATTGGTAGGAGTGAAGGAACAGAGATTTCTTTTCCTGTTAAAAATTTAGATAAGGAAATTGAAGTTTTTACCACTCGGCCTGATACTATTTTTGGGGTTACAGCTTTAGTTTTAGCTCCTGGCCATGAATTAGTTAATCAAATTATTACTGATAAGCAATCTCAAAAAGTTAAAGATTATATTAAAAAATCAAAAAGAAAATCTGAATTTGAAAGAACTAAGCTAGATAAAGAAAAGACAGGAGTTTTTACTGGTAGCTATTGTCTTAATCCTATTAATAATAAAAAGATTCCAATTTGGATTGGTGATTATGTTGTTGCTTCTTATGGAGGAGGAGCAGTAATGGTTGTTCCTGCTCACGACCAGAGAGACTATGAATTTGCTAAAGAATATGGAATTGAAATTAAAGAAGTTATTCATGGAGAAAATAGTAATTTAGATGAAGAAGCCTATACTGAATCTGGTAAACTAGTTAATTCTGGTGATTTTAACGATTTAGACTCAGAAGAAGCTAAAGAAAAGATTACAAAATTTTTAAAAGAAAAAGGAGTTGCTAAAAAAACTATTAAATACAAATTAAGAGATTGGGTTTTTTCTCGCCAACATTATTGGGGAGAGCCAATTCCGGTTGTTCATTGCGAGGAATGTGGAGTTGTTCCTTTACCAGAAGAAGAATTACCTTTAAAACTTCCTTATATTGAGAGGTATGAACCAACTGATTCTGGAGAATCTCCTTTAGCTAATATTGAAAATTGGGTTAAGACAAAATGTCCTAAATGTGGTGGACCAGCTAAAAGAGAAACCGATACAATGCCTAATTGGGCTGGTTCTAATTGGTATTATTTAAGATATTGTGATCCTCATAATGATAAAGAGATAGCTAGTAAAGAGAATATGGAGTATTGGATGCCAGTTGATTGGTATAATGGCGGGATGGAACATACAACTTTACATTTATTATATTCAAGGTTTATTTATAAAGCCCTTTATGATTTTGGAATTGTTCCTCAATCAGAACCTTATAAAAAAAGAACAGCTCACGGAATGATTTTAGCTGAAGATGGGAGAAAGATGTCTAAATCTTTAGGTAATGTTATTAATCCTGATGATATTGTTAAGGAGTTTGGGGCTGACACATTAAGAGTTTATGAAATGTTTATGGGTCCTTTTGATCAAGCTATTGAATGGAGTCAAGATGGTGTTAAAGGAGTTCGTCGATTTTTAAGTAGAGTTTGGTCTTTAGTCAAAGAAAACTCAACTAAAGAAAGTAGTGAAGAGGCTTTAAAGAAGATTCATCGATTAACTAAGAGGGTTGATCAAGACATTGAAGAAATGAAGTTTAATACTGCTATTTCTGGATGTATGGAATTTGTTAATTTTGCCTATAAGAATAAGAAAAAAGTTGGAAAAGATGTTTTAGAAAAACTTTTACTTTTACTAGCTCCTTTTGCTCCACATATTACTGAAGAATTATGGCATGATTTAAGTAAAGAAAAATCAATTCATCTTCAGGATTGGCCAGAATACGATCCAAAACTTATTAAAAAAGAAGAATTTGTTTTGATTATTCAAATCAACGGAAAATTAAGAGATAAGTTTAAAGTAAAAACAGGAATTTCAAAAGAGGAAGCTAAAGAATTGGTTTTGCAAAGAAATAAAATTAAGAGTAAAATAAAGGATAAGAAAATTAAGAAAATTATTTATGTTCCAAATAAGTTGATGAATCTAGTTATTTAATTTATGTTTAGGTTAATTACAAGAAAATTTATTCTCGCCTTATTGAAAAGTTGAACAAAATACCGTAGCTAGGGTAGCTACGGTTTTTATATTATTAAAAAATTTAAGTTAAAAAATATGCAAAAAACAATTTTAGTTGGTGGAAAAGCCGGTCATGGAACAGCCTTCACTTCTCATTTTATCGGTAAAGTGTTTTGTTCTTTAGGGTATTATGTTTTTAATTATCGTGATTACCCCTCTTTGATTAGGGGTGGACATAACTTTAATGTTTTAAAAATATCCGATCAGCCTATTTATTCTCACAGTAATAAATTTGATGTTATTATTGCTTTTGATCAAAAAACAGTTGATCTACATAAAGATCAACTTAAAGAGGGAGGATTTATTTTAGGTGATAAAAAATTAGAAGGGGATAAAATTAAAAAAATTGATCTTAGTTCAATTTTAGAAAAATTAGATGCTCCTGAAATTATGGAAAATAATATCTTATTAGGATGGTTATTTAAATATTTTGGGATTGAAGAAGGGGTTTTATTTGAACAGGCTAAAGAAAAATTTAAAGGTGATAAGCTTAAATTAATTAAAAAATCAATAGAAGAGGGATACAAATTAAGTGAAGAAAAAGAAAAAATTAAGAAAAATGGTAAACCTAAATATTTTATTTCTGGAAGTGAAGGAGTTGGGGTCGGAGCTTTAAACGCCGGTATTGATGCTTATATTGCCTATCCAATGACTCCAGCTACTCCAGTTTTACACTTTTTAGCTAAAAAAGAAGATGAACATGATTTTGTTACCTTTCAATCTGAAAATGAGATTGGAGCAGTTAATAATGCGATGGGCTCTTCTTTTGCTGGGGCAAAAACAATGGTTGGTACTTCTGGAGGAGGACTTGCTTTAATGTCAGAAACCTTAAGTATGGCTGGTATTTCAGAAGTTCCTTTAGTTGCTTATTTAGCTCAAAGAACTGGTCCAGCTTCTGGAGTTCCAACTTATACTTCTCAAGGTGATTTAAAAATGGCTATTAATGCTGGACATGGTGAATTTTTAAGAATTGTAGTAGCTCCTGGAGATGCTCAAGAAGCAATTACTAGAACTGAAGAAGCTTTTTATCTTTCTTTAAAGTATAGAGCTTTGGTTATTCTTGTTAATGATAAGCATGTTGCTGAAAGCGATTATAGTTTTAAAGAATTAAAGTCCTCTGATTTAGATAATCAGAGCTTTATTATTAAAAATCCTTCCGATGATTATAAAAGTTATAAAATAACTAAAGATGGAAATTCTCCTAGAGCTGTTCCTGGCCAAGGACCAACTGTTAGAGCTAGTAGTTATGAACATGATGAATATGGTTATACAACCGAAGATCCGGAAATGACAACTAAAATGAATGATAAAAGAATGAGAAAGGAAGAATTAATTAAAGAAGAGGTTAAGAAGTTAAATCCTGTTTCTGTTTATGGAAAAGGAAAGAATTTAATTATTGGTTGGGGTTCAACAAAGGGAGCGATTTTAGATTCTTTATCAGAACTTGATGATTATCGATTTTTACAGATTTCTTACATTTCTCCATTCCCAAAAGAAAAAGTTAAAAAAGAAATTGAAAAGTCTGAGCAAGTGTTTTTGGTTGAAAATAATGCTACAGGCCAATTAGGTGATATTATTGCTGAACAAACTGGTCATATTATTAAAGATAAGATTTTGAAATATGATGCAAGGCCTTTTGTTCCAAGTGATATTATTAATCAAATTAATAAATAAAAATATGAAAATTAAAGATTTTCAAACAAAAGAAACAAATACTTGGTGTCCAGGCTGTACCAATATGAGTGTTTTGAGATCAATTCAAGAAGTTTTAACTGATTTAGTTAATGAAGGAGAAATTAAAAAGAAAAACATTGCAACAGCTTGTGACATTGGTTGTCATGCTAAAATTTTTGATTATATTGATGCTAGTGGTTTCTATGGACTTCATGGAAGGACAATTCCTCTTTGTCTTGGTTTAAAAATTGGTAATCCTGAACTAACTGTTCTTGGTTTTGCTGGAGATGGGGCTACTTACGGAGAAGGGATTGCTCATTTAATTCATAATTGTCGTTTTAATGCTGACTTTACAATGATAGTTGCTAATAATAAGAATTTTGCTTTAACTACTGGACAAGCAACACCAACATCAGCAAAAGGTTATAAAGGAGCTTCTACACCTTCTGGGGTCAAAGAAGAGGCCTTAAACCCTCTTGTTCTTGCCCTAACTAGTGGAGCTAGTTTTGTAGCTAGAGGAAACGTTTTAGACCCTCAACAACTTAAAAGAATTTTGAAAGAATCAATTAAACATAAAGGATTTTCTTTTATTGATATTCTTCAGCCTTGTTTAACTTTTAATAATTTTACTCCTTACCTTCAAAAGCATGCTTATAATTTAGGAGAGGATTATAAGGCCGATAATTATGATAAAGCTTTAGAAAAAGCTAGAGAGTGGGATTATTCAATGAGGGAAGATGGAAAAATTGCAACTGGGATATTTTATCAAAAAGAAAGGCCAACTTTTCAAGGCTTGAGAGATAAATTAAAAAAACCTTGGTATAAGGTTGATAGAAAAATTGATAAAGAAAAAATCTTCAAAGAGTTTGTTTAGGTTTGATTTTTGATTGTTTTGTGGGATAATAAGAATAGATGGTTAAAATGGAAAACGGAGAAGAAATTGATAAAGAAATAATTTATCAAATGTATGGAGACTTTAATGAAAAGCAATTACTTGATGCAATTATAGATTTTACAAAAACAAAAGGAAGGCTATATAAAAGTCGAGCGATGCAAGAAGCTAACGACATTGATCTTTTAACTGAGCAGCAAAAAAACATGAGTGTTGTTTTTTTGAAAAAGATTAAAAATCAATGGAAGGAGCCGATTAAAAAACTAGCCAAAAAGAAAGAAGTCAAAAACAAGTACAGAAGTGTTTTTTTAAGGAAGTTTGGTAGTCTTATTTCGACTACTAATATTGATGCTTTAATCAATATTGTTAGTAGGTCTATTAAAATTCAGGATGGTAGAATAGTCTTTATGACTGTTTTTTTTGGAGAAGATTTAAAATTTTTTTGTAATGAACGAGAAAGAATTAAAGTAAGGGTTATTTTTCAAGAACCTATAAGAAAAAAAACTCCTACTTTAAAGGAGCTAAGAAAAAGAAAAAAACGTTGTAAAAACGTTTTTTATCTTGATCAAGATTTAAGCAACCAGGTTTAGTTTTTTAAAAACTAAACCTCTTTTTTATTGTCATCAACTCTTTTAATGTTTGCTCCTAATTTTCTAAGTTTTTCATCAAATCCTTCATGACCCCTATCAACTTGGTAGACGTTACTGATTGAACTTTTCCCTTCAGCTACTAATTGACCAAGAATTAATGAAACACCTCCCCTAATGTCGGGAGCAGTAATTCGGTTTGCTTTTAATTGGTTTTTTCCAAAAATTAAAGCTCGATGAGGGTCAGTAATTTCAATATCAGCTCCCATTTTTCTTAATTCTTGCATGTGATTAAATCGGTTTTCATAAAGAGGATCATGAATTAATGATTTTCCTTTAATTTGAGTTAAAAGTAAAGAAACTTGGGGTTGTAAATCAGTAGGAAAGCCTGGATAAGGAAGAACTTGGATTTTAGTTGGTTTTAAATTTCCTGATTTGTTAACTAAAATTTTGTCTTTTTTAACTTCAAAGTTAACACCAATTTCTTTCATTTTCTTTAAAAATAAAGAAAGATGGCTTGGATTAACATTTTCAATTACTCCTTCTCCTTTAGTTGCAGCAAAAGCTATTAAAAAAGTTCCTGCTTCAGTTGGGTCATAACAAATTGAAAATTCGGCTCCTGATAATTTTTTTCTTCCTGTTATCTCAATAGTATGAGTGCCTAAACCTTTAACTTTAGCCCCCATTTTTCTTAATATTTCACCTAAATCTTGGATTTGTGGTTCAGCGGCAGCGATTTTTATTGTTGTTTTTCCTTTAGCCTTACTTGCTAACATCATAATATTTTCAGTAGCTGTTACTGAAAATTCATCTAAAACAATATCTTGTCCTTTTAAGTTTTTTGGAGAATTAAAAATATAAAAACCATCTTTTTCTTTAACTGTTACTCCAAAATCTTTTAAAGCTTTTAAGTGGGTTGTGATTGGTCTAATTCCTATTTTATCTCCTCCTGGATGGGCAATTTTAAAATTTTGAAATCTTGCTAAGAGTGGTCCAACTAATAAAACGGAAATTCTCATTTTTTGGAATGTATCGTGGGGTATTTTAGAAGGATCTATATTTTTAGGATTTATTTTAATTTTATGAGGGTCTAGCCATTCAACCTTAGCTCCAATTTTTTCTAAAATTTTAATTAGATTTAAAACATCTTTACAGCGGGGTAGATTATTAATAATCGATGTTTTTTCTGTAAGTAAAGAAGCAGCCAGAATAGGACCGGCTGAATTTTTATAACCAGACATTTTAACATTACCTTTTAAAGAATTTCCGCCTTTAATTATGAATTTTTTCTTTGACATGATTTTATATTATGAATTAAAAAAATGATTTTGGCAAGTTTTTGATTTAAATAGAAAATAACTTCATTTAATTATTAGGAAATGAAGTTAAGGTAGCTTAGTATTGTGCATTTTTTCAAGTTTATCTTCAAATTCTTTCTTAGTCATTACTTCTCTTCCTTTCCAAACTAGATTCTTTTTTTCTTTGTTTGCTAGTCTTGGAAGGTGTTTTTCTTTGTTTTTCTTTTTTTCTTTGTTCATTTTTTCACCACTTAATTTCAAAGCACTTTTTTAAGTATAACAAAACTATTTTTAAGAACAACATTTGGTCTTTAT
>Ga0102934_1001509_pt1 | contig 16242 bp, 12 predicted proteins | sample SalPonR2_A_D1_MG_FD_78175 | JGI IMG/M metagenome (GOLD analysis project Ga0102934, IMG submission 78175) | Salt pond soil microbial communities from South San Francisco under conditions of wetland restoration - Salt Pond MetaG R2_A_D1_MG | ecosystem: Environmental > Aquatic > Marine > Intertidal... | reverse complement strand
TTGCGCACGTACGCGTCGACCGGCTCGGCCGCGCAGCGGTAGCCCAGCTCGCCGGTGGGCGTGCGGTAGACCTCGCGCAGGCAGCCCAGGTCGCACACGCGTCCGCGGTCCTCGTACGGCTCCGGCTCGGAGTTGGTGCCCTCCAGCGAGACGACCTTGAACGGGAACCCGGTGGGGGAGGCGCGGGGGTCGGTCCGCACCGTCGCGCGACCCGAGCGGACCTGGTCGCGCACGTCGCGCTTGATCTCCTCGGTCAGGCCGGACTCGTCGCAGAACGCGAACAGCGTGCCGACCTGGATCCCCGTGGCGCCCAGCTCCAGCGCTTCACGCAGCCCCTCGGGCGAGCCGGTGCCGCCGGCCAGCCAGAACGGCAAACCGATCTCGCGGAGCTTGTCCAGGTCGACGACGTCGCGCTCGCCGTACACCGGCTGGCCGAGCTCGTCGAACGTCTTGCCGCCCCGCGGCGGCGCGTTGTGTCCCCCGGCGGTCGGTCCCTCGACGATGAACCCCTCGATCGAGCCCGACGCGCGCTTGATCAGCATGCTGGCCAGCGAGTGCGAGGCCACGATCGGCAGGAAGCCGGGCCGGCGGAGCGGGGCGCGCTCGCCTCCGCCGAAGTCGGCGGGATCGAACACCGTATCGACCGGCGGGGCGCCGCGCTCGGCGTTCACCACGTCGATGCGGAGCGACGACGCTTCGTTCCGCGCCATCCGGTCCAACGCTCCGGGAATCGCCATCGGGATGCCGGCGCCCATCAGGACCCAGTCCACGCCGGCCAGCATCGCTCCGTACAGGCTGGGTAGGGTCGCGAGCTGGATCTTCGTCAAGAGGTTCATGCCGACCGGCCGGTCGTGCCCCTCCTTGGCGAGGAACGTCTCGACGAACGCCCCGAGCATGAGGGCGCCGCGCTGCAGCCGGCTTCCCTCGACCGTCGCGAGGGGCAGCCGCAGGTACGGCTGGCCGGGCTCGCGCCCATCGGGCCGGAAGTAGCGGTCCAGCAGGCTCGTCGCGACGTCCCGGATCGGGAAGCGCTCGACGGCGCGGCGGACGTGCCCGCCCGGGTCGCCGTCCTGCAGGCGCCGAACCAGCACGGTATCGATGCCCGTTCCGGACACGACGCCCAGCTGGCCCAGCAGCGACACCGCGCGCGCGAGTCGCCAGCCGGATACGGCGACGCCCATGCCGCCTTGGATGATCGTCGGGGGGGTGTTCAACGGTCCGCCTCCACGGAGGAACGGTACCCGGTCGTGCGACCGACCGCCGTGCGAGGTCGCACGGACGCTCCTCGCCCCCGAGCGTACCGGTCCCAGGGGTCGCTTCGCTTCACTGCGACGACACGCCCGCGGCCCGGCACGTCGCTGCGCCGGGCCGCGGAAGCCCATGGGGGCGAGGCGTCCGGGCTCAATCCCCCGGCGCCGCGCCTTCGCCCCGTGGCGCGCCCGAGCGTGCGGGCGGCAGGTCGCGGGCGGTGGACGCCGGCGCGCTCGCGAAGCGGTGCCGCTCGAACCGGAAGAACGCCGCGGGAACGACGAACAGCGTCAGGAAGGTCGACGACACGACGCCGCCCACGATCACCAGCCCCAGCGGCTTGCGGAACTCCGAGCCCTCGCCCAGGCCCAGGAGCAGCGGCACGCTGATGATCACGACGGTGAGCGCCGTCATCAGGATGGGCCTCAGCCGCAGGCGGCCGGCCCGCACCAGGGCCCGCTCGAGCGTCTCGTTCTCCTCGAGGCCGGAGATCACCACGTCCAGGAGCAGGATGGCGTTCTTCGTCACCAGGCCGATCAGGATCACGACCCCGAGCACGCTGATGACGTCCAGCGCGCTGCCGGTCAGGAAGAACAGCCAGAACGCGCCGACCAGCGCCAGCGGGACGGTCGCGAGGAGGTAGAGGGGGTACTTGAAGCTGTTGAACTGGCTCGCGATGACCAGGTAGTTCAGCGCGATCGCGAGCAGGAACGCCAGCGGACCGTAGAACACCAGGTCGCCCAGCAGGTCGGGTCCTACGCCGGTGCCGACCGTGACGCGCTCGTCGGTGACGCCCGCAGCGGCGAACGCCTCCTCGATCTCGCTGCGGACCTGGAACTGCCCCGGCGCGCCGTCGACGATGTCGCCCGTCAGCGTGCTGACGTACGCCTGGTTGGCGCGGTCGATCGCGACCGGCCCGGCTTGCACCCTGAAGCGGCCCAGCTCGGAGAGCGGCAGCCAGCTCTGCAGCGCGGGAGCGAAGATCGGGAGGCTGAGGAGCGTCTGCTCGTCGGCGATGAAGCGGGGATCGGCGCGGACCACGATGCCGACGTTCTCGCCGCCGGCCTCGAGATCGCCGGCCCGCGTTCCGACGTTGTAGGTACGGAGCGTCGCGCCGATCTCGGCCGCGGTCAGCCCGGTGCCCGCAAGGGCGGTCCGGTCGAGGTCGAACACCCGCTCGGTGACCGAGCCTTCGAGCGACGAGGCGACGTTGCGGAGCGAGGGGCTCTCGCGCATCACGCGGCGGGCCGCCTCGTCCCGCTCGCGGAGCAGGTCGAGGTCGCTGGCCTGCAGGCTGAGCGACAGGCCCGTCTCGACCGGAACGGCGCCGCCGTCGTCGCTGCCGACGGTCGCGTCGGCCTCCGGCGCGACGTCCGCCAACAGCGTGGCGACACCGGGGCGGAGGTCGTCGGCGACCTCGAACGACGAGAGCCTTCGCTGGTCCAGGGGAACGAGCTCCAGGGTGATCGTGGCCAGCTGGGCGTTGTCGGTGCCCAGCAGGCCGCCGCTGCCGATCGTGGCGACGACGTTCTCGACGGCGGGGTGGTCGGCGACGGCGCGCTCGACCGTGGCCGCGACGACGTCGGTCCGCTCCAGCGGCGTGCCGGGCGGCATCTCGATCCTGACCGCGACCGCTCCGGCGTCGACCTGCGAGACGAAGTTGAACTGGATGCGAGGCACGACCCATCCCAGGCTGGCGACCAGGGCGACCGCCACGAGCAGGACGGCCGTGCTGGCGCGTGGCGTGAGGATCGCCTTCAGGGCCACGGCGTAGCGGTCGCGAAGCCACCGCACGCCGGCGTCGGTGGCCTCGTGCGCGTTGCGTAGCGCGGCACCCAGAGCGGCGGCGACGGTGCGCGTCGGAACGCCCACGGCGAGCAGCACCCAGGGAAGCGCCGCAGCGACCGCCAGGCCGAGGGCGCCGAGCGCCAGCGCGGCGATCGTCCCCGCCTCCAGCCCCAGCGCGCTGGCGAGGGCGCCGCCCCTGGCGCCGTCGACCGCTCCTGCGCCCGCGAGGACGACGCCGGCCAGCGCCAGCCAGCGACGCCGGTACTGTCCTGCGCTCCATCGCAGGTCGGCGCGGATCCGGGTCGCCGACGCGCGGACGCTGCTCCAGGAGGGCGGCAGCGGGTCGGGCAGGTACGCCAGCCGGACGGTGAGGAAGAACATCGCCTCGAGGTAGCTGACGAAGATGGTCGCCGCCAGCGACAGGCCGAACTGGCTGAAGAACTGGCCGATCAGTCCGGGCAGGAACGCGATCGGGATGAACACCGCGAGCAGTGACAGGGTCGCGCTGAGCACCGCGACGGACACTTCGCCCGCGCCCTTGAACACGGCGTCCATGGCGCTCGCGCCGTTCCGCCTCCAGCGCTCGACGTTCTCGGCGATGACGATCGAGTCGTCGACGACGAGCCCGACGGCGACGGTGATGGCCAGCAGGGTGACGGTGTTGAAGGTGAACCCCAGCAGTCCGAAGATCGCCACGGCGCCCAGCAGCGTGATCGGGATCGCCAGCACGACGCTGAACGTCGATCCGAGGCGGCCGACGAACAGCAGCACCACCAGCGCGACCGCCAGGATCGCCAGCCCGGTCTCGCGCACCGTGTCCAACACGGAGCTCTCGACGAACACCGAGGTGTCGCCGACGACGGTGGCGGAGACCCCCTCGGGGAGCTCCAGGTCGCCGAGGCGGGCCTTGAGCGCGCGGGCGGTCGAGACGGCGTTCGCGCCCGAGACCTTGCGGACCTCGAGCAGGACCACCGGCTCGTTGTTGAGGCGGGTGAACGCGCTGGGCTCGGCGATCGTGTCCTGGATCCGGGCGACGTCGCGGACGAGCAGGCCACGCGCGGGGTCGACCACCATCTCGGCCACGTCCTCCGCGGTCTCGGGCCGGTCGCGGACCGACAGCAGGATCCGCTCGCCACCGACGGTCAGGGTGCCGGCGGGCAGGGTCGCGGAGCCGGCCCCGATCGCCGACGCGATCTGGCCGGCGCTCAGCCCGTACGACCGCAGCGCCGCGGGGTCGACGAGCACCTGGATCTCGCGGGCGATCGGACCGACGACCGCGACGTCGGCGACGCCGTCGACCTGCTGCAGGGCCGGCTCGATCGTCTCCTCGGCGAGCGTCTCGATCCGGTCGAGCGTCATGCCGGTCCCGCGGACGGCCAGCGACAGGATCGGCTGGTCGCCCGGATCGAACTTCTGCACGACGGGCGTCGCGGCGTCGTCGGGGAGCGCGTCGACGATGCCGTCGACGCGCTGCTTGACGTCGATCGCGGCCTGGTCGACGTCCACCGACGAGGCGAACTGGGCGATGACGAAGCTGAACCCCTCGCCGCTGAAGCTGCTGACGTCGGTCACGCCGGGCACCGTGGCGATGGCGTCCTCGATCGGCTCGCTGAGCTGCTCGGCGGTCTCCTGCGAGCCGGCGCCGGCGTACGTCGTGTTCACCGCGACGATCGGGATGTCGAACTCGGGGAGGAGGTCGATGCCCAGCCTCGTCCCCGCCGACAGGCCGAAGAACGCCACGGCGAGGAAGATGGCGATCGCGAAGACGTAGCGACGGACGAAGAAGCGGATCAGCGGGTTCATGGCTCGGTCCGGACCCGGGTTCCGATGCGGACGTCGAGCGGGCGGGGGTGGATCACCTGGGCGGTCTCGTCGACGCCGTCGACGGCCGCCGTCGCCCCGGCTTCGGCCAGGACGTCGACGGGCACCCGTGTGGCGACGCCGTCCCGGCTCAGGTAGACCCAGGTCGCGCCGGCCTCGCTGGCGATGGCGCCGGAGGGCACCAGCGCACCTTCGGCCAGGGCGATGTCGTAGCGGACCTCGGCCAGCGCCCCGGTCGGGATGAGGCGGCTGTCCTCGCCGTCGATGCGGGCGGTGAGCTCGACGAGACGTGGCTGCTGCGTGGGCCTGGCCGAGGAGACGAGGGTGCCGACGACCTCGCGGCCGGCGTAGCGGAGGGCCACCTCGCCCTGCTCCAGCAAACGCGCGGCATCCTCGGGCGGTACGTCGAACACGGCCTCGCGACCGAGCAGGCTCTGCATCCGGAACGCCGGCTGACCGGCGCCGGCGAACTCGCCCACCTCGAGGAACAGCTCGACGACCTCGCCCGGGAACGGCGCGCGGATCTCGGTCTCGCTCAGCGCGTCCTGAGCCTGTCGCGCCTGGACCCGCGCCTGCTGAACCTGAAGCTCGAGCAGGGCGAGGTCCTCGCCTTCGCTCCGCTCGGCGCGGGCGACGGCGTCCCGGGCCTGTCCGAGCGTGGCTTCGGCCTGTTCGAGCTGGGTCTCGAGCGCGTTCAGGTCGGAGCGGGACGCGCCTCCGGCCGCCACGAGGGCGCGGACCTCCGCGACCCGGTCCCGCAAGGTTCGGACGTTGGACTCGGCCGCGCGGAGCGAATCCCGCGCTTGCGAGGCCCCCTCCTCGCTGGCACGCCGTGCGCGCTCCAGGTCGATCTCGGCCTGGCGCACCGCCAGACGCGCGCTGTCGGCCTGCAGCGCGGCCGCGTCGTCGTCCAGGCGAATCACCAGCTGGCCGTCCTCGACCTCGTCACCGGGCCTGGCCAGGATCTCGGCGACGCGGGCGGAGGCGCCGCTGGCCACGCTGGCCTCGCGCAGCGCGCGGATCCGCGCGCTGGCCGAGCGGTTCGCGCGCAGCGTCCCGATCTCGGGGCTGACGGTACGAACGAGGCGGGCGTCGTCCGTCGCAGGGGCGACGGACTCCGCAGAGCTGGCTACCGGGGCGTCGGTGGCTTCCTGCCCGCCACCGCAGCCGGCGAGGAGCAGCAGGCCGACGACGGCCAACGCGACGACGGTCGGCCGACGACCGAGGCGGCGCTCAGAACCCATCGAGGCCCTCTAGCGGAACGCCGGTCTCGGACTGCAGACGCAGCAGCGAGAGGAGGAGGTCGTGCTCGGCCTGCATGGCCGAGAGCCGGGCCTGGGCGGTCGCCAGGCGGGTCTGGTCGTACGCGATCTCGGCGATCAGGCCGGCCTCGAGTCGTGAGCGGTCGACGTCGTCGCGATCGCGCGCGTTGTCCAGCGCGTCGCGCGCCACCGCGACCGCGTCGCGCGCGGCCGCGACGCGGTCGATCAGGCTGCGCAGCTGGAGCTCCAGGCCGCGGCGGGCTTCGGCCAGGCCCTCGCGCGCCTGCGCCACGTTCAGCTCGGCCGACTCGATGTCGCGGGCGGGCGCGTATGCGGGGTCCAGCAGGTCGCGCGCGGTCCGGGCCAGCGCGACGCCCTGTGCGGCCTGGAGCAGCGTGGGCGCGCGGTCGAGCCGCTCGTACAGGACGTCCTCGTCCGGCAGCTCGGTGTCCAGGAGCTCGCCGGGAACGGGCGGAAGATCGTCGGCCTCGAGCCCGGTCAGGCTCGTGAACGAGCGTCGCGCCAAGGCCTCGCCCTGCTCGGCGGACGCCAGGTCGCTGCGTGCGCTGGCCAGGTCGGTCTCGGCGTCGCGGACGTCCAGCTCGGTCCCGGCGCCACGCTCGAGGCGGATCCGCGCGATCTCGAGACCCCGCTCGGCCAGCAGGGCGGCGTCCTGGGCCAGCTCGCGGCCGGATCGTGCCTCGAGCACCTGGACGTAGGCGGAGGCGATGTCGGTGTACGCCTCGAAGCGGGCAGCGCGGAGCTGCGCGGTGGCCAGCTCGACGCCCTGCTCCGCTTGCAGACGCTCCAGGCGCAGGGCGGCCGGATCGGCCACGGTGCGTTCCAGGGCGCGCTCGGCGTCGCCGAGGTCGAGGCGGGCGGTGACGACGCCGGTTCGCTGGTCGGCCGTCGCGAGCGCCTCCGGAAGGGTCGCGGCGTAGGCGGGAACGGTCGCGAACAGGGCGAGCACAGCGGCGAAGGGCGCGAAGAGCGGGCGCAGGACGAGGGTGCGGATCACGGCAGGACCTCCGAGAGGGGAACGGCGAGGTCGCGGTAGCCGCGGACCTGGGCAGCGAGCAGATCGAGACGGGCTTGGAGCGCGGCGAGGTCGGCCTGGAGCGTGCTCAGGTCGGCCTGCAGGGCGTCGAGAGGCGTGGCGAGGCCGAGCTCGACGCGGCGGTGGACGTCGTTCGCGTCCTGCCGCGCGAGCTCCAGGTCGGCCTGGGCGAACGCCAGGTCGGCGCGTGCGGCGAGGACCGCTTCACTGCGGTCGGTCGAGGCGCGGTCCGCCTCGGTCCGCGCCAGCTCGAGGGCCGCCTCGGCCGCGTCGAGGCGGGCGCGGGCGGCGTCCACGGCGGTCACGCCCTCCGCGCCCAGCTCGAACGACAGCGCGAGGGTCACGCTGGCGTCGACGCGAACGTCCTGCGCCAGGGCGGGCGGAACCTCGATCGAGCGGGCCGCCTCGGCCAGCGGACTCGGGGTGTCGTAGGCGATCGTGGGTTGGAAGGTGCGCGTCTCGAGCGAGAGGCTGAGCGCGCCGTCGTCCGTGCTCCAGGCGTAGCTGGCGCTGGCCGTGGGAAGCAGGCCCCGGCTGGCCGAGCCGACGCCGACCGCGGCCAGCGTCGCGTCGTCGGCGGCGGCCAGGACCGCGGGGTCCTCGGCCTCAGCGGGGGGCAGATCGGGAAGCTGAGCGACGTCGATCCGGACGTCGGCACCCTCGGGGCCGACGAGGTCGGTCAGGCGAGCGGCAGCCTGCTCGCGCGCGGCCCGCGCGGCGCGGAGGCGTTCCTCGGCTCGGGCGATCTCGAGCGCGGCCCGCTGGCCTTCGCGCTCGCGGGCCGCGCCGCGTCGGATGCGCGTCTCCGTGGCCTCGGCAGCCTCCCGCGCCAGCGAAAGGCCGGCTTCGGCCAAGCGGACGCCGTGCTCGGCGACCTGCAGGCCGGCAGCGGCCTGGAGCGCGCCGGCTTCGAGTCCGGCACGGGTGTCGCTCAGGCGTCGTTCCGCCCTGGCGACCGCGATGCGCCGCTGGGCGCCGAGATCGGCGAGGTCGCCGAGCAGGAACGGCCGCAGCCTGGCCCGTACCGACGCGCTGGTCGTCCAGTCCACGTCGGCGAGCAGCTCGTCCACCTGCTCCTGGGGGACGCCGGGCGCCGCCGTCGCCGAGGCGTACGGACGTTGCGCGGAGAGCTCGCCTTCGAGCGCCACGGGGAACCGCACGGCCGTCAGCTCTGCCCGTGCGGCATCGACCGACCGTCGCGCGGCCCTCAGTGCGGGGTGATCGTCGATCCCGGCCAGCAGCCGGGCCACCGCCGGAGCCACGGCGAGCAGCTCGGCATCGGCGGCCGTGGGACCGGTCGGAGCTTCGGTCGCGGCTTCGGTCGCGGATTCGGTCGCGGGTGCGGACCCCGCTGCGGACCCCGGTGCGGAGGCGCCGCCGGCCTGGGCCCAGGCCGGACCGGCGACCGCCAGGGCGAGCGTCAGCACGCCCAGCGTCCTCGCCAAGCGGAGACGGACGGCGGAAAGCGTCACGCCGTCCCCACGATCGTCCGGTACACGGTGATGAGGTGACGGAGGTCGTCGTCGGAAAGCCCGTGCAGCCGTTCGCGTCCGGCGTCCACCCAGAAGTCGGTGATGCGCTCGGTCATCGCGATCCCTTCGGCGGTGGGTCGGATCCGGACGCGACGCCGGTCGCCGGGGTCCGCCTCGCGGACGATCAGTCCTCGCTCCTCGAGATCCGCGAGCAGGCTCGACATCATCGGCGGCGCGGTGTCCAGAAGCTCGGTGAGCTCCTTGGGCGAGGTGGTCCCGTTGGCGACCAGGCCGAGGACCAGGCCTTTGATCGGTCGTATGCCGAGGGGCTCCAGCGCGCGGACCGCCGCCTGGCGCAGCGTCCACATCATCGGCAGCGTCAGCGCGCTCAGCTCGTGCAGCAGCGCGTCGCGGTCGTCGCTGCCGGCGTCGCCCGCCGCGCTTCGCGGCTTCGGTTCGGAGGGGTCGGGACAGGTCACGACGATCATCATCCGCGGACCGGGGCGTGGGTTCGGCATGGTGGACTACAGTCGTTCAGAAAAGTGAACTGTTCTGAAAGCGAAGCGATCGGCGGCGGGCGCGGCTCGTCGTTCGCGTGCCGTCTCTCGTGGCGCGTCCGCCCCGCATCCGCCGCGCGCCCTCAGGCGCCGGCCGCGAACACGGCGCCTAACGCCAGCGGCCGGAGCCGCGAGCGGCGTCCGTGGGCGGCTGGCGAAGCATCGAGCACCGCACCGTGAGCGGCAGCGGACGCAGCACCGCGCGCCGCAGGGCCCGTCGCACCGTCCGGACCGCCGTCCACGCATGCCGCCGCGTCGCCGTCCGGGAGCCGTGGATCGCCGAGGCGTCCAGGCGCCGGTCCAGCAAGTAGACCGACGCGGTCGCCAGTCCGACCACGGCCGCCTCACGCAGCGTGAACGACGCCCCCGCAGCGTCGGCGAGCGCCCAGCTCCAGGCGATCGCGACGGCGGGGGCGTCCAGTGCCAGCACGGACGGCCACGCCCACCAAGGGAGGCGGGGCCGTCCGGAGCGCGTCACTCCAGGAAGTCGCGCAGCTGCCGCGTGCGGCTCTCGTGGTACTTGAGCTTGCGCAACGCCTTGTTCTCGATCTGGCGGATCCGCTCGCGCGTCACGCCGAAGTGCTGGCCGACCTCCTCGAGGGTGTGCTGCCGTCCGTCGACGAGACCCTTGCGCATCTTCAGCACCTCGGCCTCGCGGTCGCGCAGCGCGCCAAGAGCGTCGCCCAGGGCTGTGTTCAGCAGCGCGTCGCTCGCGGACTCCTCGGGCGACTCGACCGAGTCGTCGGCGATGAAGTCGCCGTAGGTCGAGTCCTCCTCGTCGCCGATGGGCGCCTCGAGGCTGAACGGCTTGCGGGTGAGCTTGAACGCCTCTTCGACCCGCTCGGCGTCCCACTCCGGTCCGAGGGCGCGAGCCACCTCCTCGTGCGTCGGCTCGCGGTTCAGCTCCTGCTCCAGCCGCTTCGCGGTCCGATTGAGCTTGTTCAGCCGCTCGATCATGTGCACCGGGATGCGGATCGTGCGCGACTGGTTCGCGATCGCGCGCGTGACCGCCTGACGGATCCACCAGGTGGCGTAGGTGCTGAACTTGTAACGACGGCGGTACTCGAAGCGGTCGACCGCCTTGATCAGGCCGCGGTTGCCTTCCTGGATCAGGTCCAGCAGGCCGATGCCGCGCCCGGTGTACTTCTTGGCGATGCTGACGACGAGGCGCAGGTTCGCCTGGATCAGGTGCTCACGGGCGGCCTGGCCGTCGCGTCCGATCCGGTCGAGCCGGCGGGCCTCGCGGGCGTCCAGGGAGCCGCCTTCCTCCTCGAGACGCTTCTCGGCCTCGAGTCCGGCCTCCATGCGGCGCGCGAGCTCGATCTCCTCGCGCACGTCGAGCAGCTTGACCTGACCGATCTCCTGCAGGTACTGCCGGACGGGGTTGTCCGTTCGCACGGTGGAGCCGGACATGGCCTCGGCACGCGCCTCGAGCGCCTTGATGTCCTCCGCGGCCGCACGGGCCCGGGCCTCGGCCTCCTCCTGCTCCGCCGCGGCGAGCGCTTCCTCGTCGGGCTCCTCTTCGTCCTCGTCGCCCGCGTACGCTTCGTCCTCGCCGGCGGCCTCGACGTCGGGCTCGTCCGCGGCGTCCTCGTCACCGGTCTCGGCGGCGTCGTCGTGCGTTGCGTCGTCGTGCGTGGCGCCGTGGCGCCGCGGTGCTGCGCGGGCCGGCACGAACGGCTCCTCGGCCGCGTCCTCGTCCACGACCTCGACGCCGCGCAGGTCGAGCTGCTCGAGCACCTCGTCGAGCAGGTCGTCGCTGAGATGCGGCATCTCGTGCTGGGCATGGGCAAGGGCCTGTCGCACCGCGTCGGCGGACAGCACGCCCTGCTCCTGCCCCTGCTCGAACAGCGCCTCGAGCTCGGGCAGGTCCAGCCAATCGGGTCGGTCCTGCATCATGTCGGTCGTCACGTCTGGCCTCGCTTTCGTCGACCGCGGGCGGCAACGACGGGGGCCGCCCAGGGGGACGGGCGTCGGAGCCTGCGCGCGGGGACCGTGTAGGGTGATCGGAGCCTGTTCGGGCCGGCGACGGATCGCGGCGCGCCCGCTCCGGGAACGACCGAGGATAGCACGGACTCCCGGCCGGCTTGCGCGAACGGGCGACACGGCACCTGCTACGCTCCGAACAGGAGGTCCGTTCATGTCCGACGCTCCGTCCGACCCCCTCGCCGGGCAACCCGTCCCGCAGAGCCGCCTCGAGAACGTGCCCCGCCTGGTCGCCGCGTACTACACCGATCGTCCCGACCCGGACGACGCCGGGCAACGGGTCGCCTTCGGCACGTCGGGTCACCGTGGCAGCTCGCTCGACCGGTCGTTCAACGACGCGCACGTGGCCGCGATCGCGCGCGCCGTCGCCGACGTCCGGAGCGAACAGGGAACGGACGGGCCGCTGGTGCTGGGCGCCGATACCCACGCCCTCTCCGAGCCCGCGCTGCGGACCGCGCTCGAGGTGCTCGCCGCCGCCGGGGTGGCGGTCGTGCTCGACGCCGACCTGGGGTACGTGCCTACGCCCGTGGTCTCGCACGCGATCCTGACGCGCAACGCCGATGCCCGCGGGCCGCGGGCGGACGGGATCGTGATCACCCCGTCGCACAACCCGCCCCGCGACGGTGGACTCAAGTACAACCCGCCCCACGGCGGGCCGGCGGGCACGGAGCTCACGAAGCGGATCGAGGCGCGGGCGAACGAGCTGCTCGCGTCGGGGGTCGACGCGATCCCGCGGATTCCGTTCGGGAGGGCGTTGCGGTCGGACGGCACGCACCGTCTGGATCTCGCCGGACCGTACATCGACGACCTCGGCGCGGTGCTGGACCTCGACGCGGTCGCGGGTTCGGGCCTGAAGCTGGGCGTCGATCCGATGGGCGGCGCGGCGGCGTCGATGTGGCCCCGGATCGCGGAGCGTTGGGGTCTCGACCTCGCGGTCGTCAACGACCGCATCGATCCGACGTTCGCGTTCATGCGTCTCGATCGCGACGGCAAGGTGCGGATGGACTGCTCGTCGCCGTACGCGATGGCGGGCCTGATCGAGCTCGCGGACCGCTTCGACGTCGCGTTCGGAAACGATCCCGACGTCGACCGGCACGGCATCGTCGCCGGCGGCGGACTGATGAACCCCAACCACTTCCTGGCCGCCGCGGTCGACTACCTGTTCCGGTCCCGCGACGGCTGGCGATCCGACGCCGCGATCGGCAAGACGCTGGTCACGTCGTCGATCCTGGACCGGATCGCGGACGATCTCGGTCGCCCGCTGCGCGAGGTGCCGGTGGGGTTCAAGTGGTTCGTGGACGGCCTCCTGGACGGCAGCACCGGATTCGGAGGCGAGGAGTCCGCCGGCGCCGCCTTCCTGCGGCGCGACGGCACGGTATGGACGACGGACAAGGACGGGATCCTGCTCGCCCTGCTCGCCGCAGAGATCACGGCGGTGTCCGGCGAGGATCCCTCCCGGCGCTACCAGCGTCTGGCGGAGCGCCACGGCGCGCCCGTCTACCGCCGATCGGACGCTCCCGCCGACGACGAGCAGAAGCGCGCCCTGGCGAACCTCGACGCCTCCTCCGTCAGCGCCCGCGAGCTCGCGGGGGAGTCGATCGAGGCCATCCTCACGCACGCGCCGTCGGGCGGCGCCCCGATCGGGGGGCTCAAGGTCACGACCCGCAACGGCTGGTTCGCCGCTCGGCCGTCGGGCACGGAAGCGATCTACAAGATCTACGCCGAGAGCTTCTTGGGCGACGAGCACCTGGACCGGCTGATGGAGGAGGCCCGCTCGCTGGTGCAGGCCGCCTTCGACGCCGGCGCCGGGGACGGCTGAGCGCGCTCAGTCCTGCCGGTCTCCGCGGTAGGGCACGCTGAGGATCGGAACCTTGCTGGAGCGCAGCAGCGCGTCCGCCCGGCTGCCGAGCAGCAGCCCGACGGCTCCGGCGTGCCGGCGGACGCCGACGGCGATCACGTCGGCCTCGACCTCCTCGGCCAGTGCGGGGAGGACCTCGATCGGGTTGCCCTCGCGGAGCACGTGCTGGTCGGCGTGGCCGTGGCTCATCTCGCGCATCGCCTCCTCGGCGCGGCGTGCGTAGTCGGCGTCTCCCCGGTAGCGCGGATCGTCCACCACGTGCGCCAGGACCGTCTCGATCCCGTGCCGCGTCCACGGCTCGACGGTCTCCCAGGCGTGCCGGCTGGCGTCGCCGAAGTCGGTCGCCAGCAGGATCCGGTGCATGTCGGGGTCCTTGGCCTCGTCGCGGACGGTGAGCACCGGAATGCGGCTGCGCCGCACCAGACGACCCGCCGTGCCGCCCAGGAAGAACGCGTCCAGTCGGTTGGCGCCGTGCGCGCCCATGACGACGAGGTCGAATCCCTTCTCCGCGTCCAGAAGCTCGCGCACCGGGTTGCCCCAGCGCAGCTCCCAGTCGCCGCCGTCGCCGGAGAGGTGCCGGAGGCGCTCCTGAATGCGCCGGACCTCGGCGGCCCGTTCCTCGTCCACGCGCCGGACGAGCTCCGGGTTGAGCGTATCCATTCCGGGCCGAAGGAACTTGTGCGTGTCGGTCTCGAAGCGCTGCTGCACGTGCACGATATGGAGGTCGCCGTCGGTCCGCCGCATCAGCTTGAGCGCCAGGCTGCGGGCCTTCTCGGCCGTCTTGGAGAAGTCGGTGGGGTGAAGGATCCTCATCGCGCTACCTCCTGATCGCGACCGTTCCGACGCCGCGGGTGGGGCCGCTGGGCGCCGGCGGCGCGGCCGCGCATCGTCGTCTCGTGCGGCCAAGGTAGCACGCGGCCCGGAGCCCGCCCGAGGCCGTCCGTCTCGCGCGCTCCGGCGCGAGCGGTCGGGTGATCTCCGACGCTCTGGTCGGGAGGGGGCCGTCCGCCAGCTCGCAGGTGGGCGGCTACCGTCGCGTCAACGGTCGCCGAGCGGTATCGCCGAGGGGGGCGTCCGGGGAGGAGGTCGCGATGACCGTCCTGATCGTGTACGGAGATCCCGGCGGTCCTGCCCGCGCCCCGGCCCTGCGTCTGGCTCGGGCGCTCCGTCGAATCGGGATCGAGGCGCACGTGCGCGCGGCTGGCCGGGTGGTGCGGCTGGGCCGACCGTCGGCGCTGGTCGTAGGCGTCGACCGACCGGGCACGGACGAGATCGCCGAGCTGATCGAGAGCTTCGGCCTGAGCGGCGGAACGCTGCAGGTGTTCGGATTCACGGCCGATGGCGCGTCGCTTCCGGCCTGCGCCAGGCCGCTGTCCGGCACGCGGCGTGGAGGGGAGGCGCCGCGCGATCCCGGTGCGGCGTTGCGCCTGGCGTCGGGCCTGACCGCGACGCTGAGCGCTTCGACCCCTGGCGACGCGTCGCGACCCCGCTGAGCCGCCCGACCTCGACAGACGACGGTCCCCGTGGCTGCGGGCTGCCGGGGGACGCCACGGGGACCGTCGGCCCAACGTCGCGGAGTGTTCCGCGCCCCGGGCCGACCTAAGGACACCACGACGCGCTCGGCGTCATGTCGGTCGATGTCCCACACGACGTGTCGTCGGCGGTGCACCGGCAGCCCGTGCCCAGCGTGCAATGCTGGAGATACGCAAGGAACGTTGATCGGGCCGGCGACGGCCGGCCGGGGAGGTACGACGTGTACGACCGTATCCTGATGCCGACCGACGGGAGCGGGTGCGCGCGCAAGGCGACCCGCAAGGGGCTGGAGCTGGCGCGCAGGCTCGGCTCCTCCGTCACCTTCCTGCACGTGTTGGAGAATCCGCTCGTGGCCGGCTACGCGGCGCCCGAGGCGCTGCCGTACTCGGCGCAGCTCTACCAGGACCTGAAGCAGGCGGGGCAGGAGATCCTCGACGAGGCGTTGGCGTTGGCCGAAGAACAGGGGGTCGAGGCCCACGCTCGGCTGGTCGAGAACCGCCGTCCAGCCGATGCGATCCACGACGCCGAGCAGGATCACGACCTGGTGATCATGGGTACGCACGGCCGCCGCGGCGTGGACCGCTGGATGTTCGGATCGGTCGCCGAGGGCGCGCTGCGCCGCTCGGAGAAGCCGTTCATGGTGATCCGCGCCAGCGACGAGGAGCTGGAGCGCGAGGAACATGGCTGAGATCCACGTGTTCGTCCCGCTGGACGGCTCCGAGTTCAGCCGGAGCGTCATCGGCGCCGTCCGCTCGCTGTTCGAGCCGGAGAGCGCGCGCATCACGCTGTTCCGCGTGGGCGACGCCCCGGCGCACCTCGGAGGTCCGCCCGCCCGTCGCACCGTCACGTCCGAGATGATCCTTCCGGAGCCGGACGAGCCCACGCACGTCTGGGACAGCCAGGAGTGGGAAAGCGCTCGCCAGCGGCTTCGCGACGAGCTCAGCCCGCCAGCCCGGCAGCTGCAGCGCGACGGCTGGCGGGTCGAGGTGGCGACGGCGTTCGGCGATCCCGCCGAGGAGATCGTCGCCTGGTGCGAGGAGAACGCGCCGGACATCGTCGCCATGGCCACGCACGGCCGGACCGGGCTCTCGCGGGCCCTGCTGGGCAGCGTCGCCGAGCGCGCGTTGCGACGCTTGGCGGTACCGGTGCTGATGGTGCGTCCAGAGGCCGTTCGCAGCTCCGAGGCGGACGGGATGGACGAGCCGAAGGGAACCGAGCGCCCCAGCACCCCGACCGAGGGGTGAGGGCCGCACGCCGCCTCCGGCGCCGCACGCAGCGTGCGGCGCCGGAGGCATCGTCGGCACCATGATCCACATCCAGGTGGATCGCGCGGCGCGGGGCGCGGTCGAGGCGGCGGACCCGCGGACCCACCAGCTGGTGACGCTTCGCGTGCTGGGCGACGAGATCGCGCGTCCGCTGGACGAGCAGCAGGTGCTCGAGCGCGCCCTGACGTGCCTGCTCGAGCGTGAGCCGTTCGAGGCGGGGATCGCCTACCGGATCGTGGCGGGGGCGCCGGACGCGATCGCGACCGCCGCCCGCACCCAGGAGGGATCCCCGAGCCGGGAGGCCCTTCGCGAGCGTCCGGGCGGCGTGCCCGACGACGCTGCGCTGAACGAACACGTTCGACGCGCGATCGCGACCGGCCAGCCGGAGCTGCGTG
>Ga0102934_1001508_pt1 | contig 16250 bp, 14 predicted proteins | sample SalPonR2_A_D1_MG_FD_78175 | JGI IMG/M metagenome (GOLD analysis project Ga0102934, IMG submission 78175) | Salt pond soil microbial communities from South San Francisco under conditions of wetland restoration - Salt Pond MetaG R2_A_D1_MG | ecosystem: Environmental > Aquatic > Marine > Intertidal... | reverse complement strand
CTAGATTTACTTTTAGATAAAAATAAGTACAAAGGAAGTTTGTCAAATTTAGAATATAAGAAAGATTTATATACAAAAAAAATTGAATTAACAAAATCAAGGATTGATAATAACAAGATTTTATTTGATTATAATGATAAAATAGATTATATTAAGAAAGCAAGTATTCTCAATAAAGCAAAAGTACCAGATAAATCCATATCACCGAATATCAAACTAAATCTTTTAATCTCAATAATATTAGGATTGTTTTTATCAATTTTTATAGTTTTCATAAAAGAATTTATAAAAAATACAAATTGGAAAAAATTTAAAGATTAATTTTTAAATATTGTATTCAGTAAAGTTTAAGAAAATAAAAATTATTATATTAATTAAAAGTCAATATAAAAAATATCGATATTTATTTTGAAATTTTCAATAAATCAGAAAAAGCTTGAATGAACTACAATTTTTCATATAAATATAGTATACTTAATTAATCGTTATTAGAATATCTATTTTAATTTAAAAACATTATTTTCCACAGGAGGTAATTAATGAATAATATTGATAAAACACCTTCGGTTAGTGTGATAATACCCACTTATAAAAGACCTAAAATGCTAAAAAGGGCTTTGAAAAGTGTTTTAAATCAAACTTATAATAAAATTGAAATTATAATAGTCGATGACAATTCAATAAACAGTAAATATAGAAAAAAGACTGCAGAAGTTGTTAAAGATTTCAAAATTAATAATAATATTAAATACATTGAAAACAAGAAAAATCTAGGTGGCTCAAAAACTAGAAATATTGGTATTAAAGCATCGAAAGGTAAATATATAACTTTTCTTGATGATGATGATGAATGGTTACCAGAAAAAATTAGTAAACAGATAAATAAATTATTTAATAGTCAAATTAAAGATATCAAGATAATATATACAGGTTCTTTAACTTATAATCAAGGTAAAATAGTAAGAAAAAAATTACCAAAGTATAAGGGGAATGTTTTCTACAGAATTTTAGATAACAATATAATTCCTGGCGGGGGATCCTCAATATTAATAAATAAGAAATGTTTTGATGAAGTAGGTGATTTTAATGAGAATTTACCCGCGGCACAAGATTATGATATGTGGATAAGATTAGCAGAAAAGTATAAATTTGATTTTGTAAAAGAACCCCTTGTAATTAATTATATTCATAGTAAGCATAGAATAACTGATGATATTGTTTCTAAGAAAAAAGCTTATGATTATATATATAAAGAATATTATAAAAAAGAACTTAATCTTATAAAAGCAAACAAAAAATATTCTTATAATTTACAAAGAGTTGCTCACTGGTTATGTTTAACTGATAATATTAACGAAGGTAGAAAAACTTATAGAAAAGCTTTAAGAAAATGGCCATTTTCTTTTAAAGTATGGTTTAAATATTTTATATCTTTATTTAATAATAAAATATATAAGAAAATCTGGAAGTTAAAAAGGAAATTATTAGATCAAAATATTGAAGTTAGAAAATATTAACTAAAAGGGAAGTTGGTAAATTGGAATATACTAAAAATAATTTTATAATAAAAATATTTTTATATATTATATTACCAACATATTTATTAGCGGGTGGTTACAATCTATTTACCTTTAAATATCTGTTTCCTTTATATTATTTAATAATTATTTTAATAATATCTAATAAATTCATTGATACAAAATATATAAAAATATATCCATTATTTGATAAAAGAAATATTTTTTTCTTGTTCTTATTATTATATAGTTTTATAAATGTTTTAAGAGCACCTAATTATTGGAGTATTTATGAATTTTTGAATATTTTTGTAGGACTTAATATTATCTTATTAATGGAATATTTTTTAGATCAAAAAAAACTATTAAAATTAGATAAATTGATTAAAATTGTTATATTGATTTTAAGCATAAATTTTTTTGTCAATTGGTTTATATATGGAGTATATGATACACCATATCTAAATAGAAACGCACTAACTACTTTTTTAGTGTTTGTTTCTCCAATTTTGTTTGCTGAATTAATTAAAAAGAAAAATTTAATTATAAATGTTTCTTTTTTGATTTCAATTTACTATATTATTGATTTATGCGGTTCTAGATTTAATATGTTAGCTTATTTAATTCAACTTTTTCTTACAATATTCTTTATTATTAAAAACAGTCATATAAATAACAAAAATTTAGTTGTCCTATTTTTAATATTTATATTATTATTTACTACACCTTTTATTTTATACCAAACATCAAAAGATTATAGAGGAAACTTAATAAAACAATATCAGGATAAAACTTCATCATTAAGAGAAAGAATTCATTTTATAAATGAAGGATTTAAGATATTTATAAACAGCGCATTACTAGGAGTTAGTTCTGGAAATATTGAAGTTTCTAGATATTCATATTCGGATGTTAAAACAATAAATAATCTTCATAATTTTGTAATTGATTTACTTGCAAAATATGGTATATTCTCATTTGCTTTATTTTTATATTTATTTATAATTCTATTAAAGGATGCCTTTATTAATGAAAATCCTTTTAAGTCTAATACTACCTTTGAAATTTATATTCTTATATTATTCTTATTTAGTTTTCCTATTTCAAGCAATACTATATCTACAGTTTTTACTTTCAGACCCTTTTATTTTATGTTTGGATATTTAATAATTAGTATTATTAATAAAAATAAGTCAAAAAAAGGAGTTTCTAGATGAATAAAATGCGTCCCATATTTATTTTGGGTAAACACAGATCGGGTACAACCTGGTTGGCAAATTTAATAATAAATCATCCTTATATTTCTGCTATAAAAGATAAAAGACATAACGGTATTCATGAGAGTGCTTTTTTTTGTTTTGTGAGATATTATTATAAATTTAATGATCTAGAAATAAAAAATAATTATATTACTTTTATAGAATCTTTTTCTGAAAGCGATTATTTTAAATTAAGTAATGTAGATAAGGATTATTTTTATAAAAAAGATACCCGTGATAATATATCAACTTTTAAGGATTTTTTTGAGATTCTAATGCAAAAACATGCTTTAAATGAAAATAATAATATTTGGTTGGAAAAGAGCCCCACCCATACATTATTTGTCGAAGAGTTATCAAAAAAATTTAATCAAGTTAAATTTATAGCTATAAAAAGAAATATTTATGATGTTATAAATTCAACTGAAAAAAGATTTAATAAAAATGAAAATGAATTATTTTATATTATTAAACAAACATTCCATTACGTAGGGTATAATAAAATAATTGAAAATTTTAAAATAAAAAATCCTGAAAATATTATTGTCATTGATTATGAAGATATGATTTATGATAAAAAATTAGTACTTAAAAATATTTGTGAATATCTTGATTTAAATTATACAAATAGCCTTTTAAATGAAAATTATAAAAAAAATACTAGTTATTCAAAGAATGAAAAAAAACAGATGTCATATTTTAAAAAATACATTATAAAAATATTTAGCTTTTTTTATAATTTAATACCTGCTAAATTTTTTACTTATCTTTATAAATTGAAATATAAATTTTTTACTGATGAATTACCAAATTGGTTTTACTCAAATAAGATTTTTAATAAGTCAATTGAGGATGATTAATATGGAAAATATAGCTATAATAATACCTGACTTATCTAATGGAGGAGCGGAAAAAGTAGCTGCTAATTTATCAATAGGTTTAACTAAAAGAGGAAAGAATATTTTTTTTATTCTTTATAATTCTAATGAAATTGATTATAATTATGAAGGCAGAGTTATTGATTTAGGTTGTAAAAAAAGTAATAATTTTATTACTAAACTATACGCATTTTTAAAAAGATATATCAAAATTAAAATATTTAAAAGAAAGCATAATATTGATATAAGTATTAGCTTTCTAGAAAATGCTAATTTGATAAATTTATTAACAAAAACTAATGATAAAGTTATTTTAACTATTCATGCTATTAAATCAAAAAGTATTAGTGATTTTTATGGAAAAATTTATAATCAAATGATAAAGCTCTTATATAACAAAGCAGAAAAAATAGTAACACCATCAAATGGTATTAAAACTGATCTAACTGATAATTATAATATCAATAATAATAAAACTATAGTAATTAATAACCTCTTTGATTTTGAAAAGATTAAATTACTAAGCAATAAAATGGTTGAACCACAATATAAAAATATTTTTGATTCGAAAGTTATAATTTCAATGGGGAGATTAAATTCTTCTAAAGGACAGTGGCATTTAATTAGAGCATTTAATAAAGTGTCAAAAAATTTTAAAAATACCAAATTAGTAATTATGGGAGAAGGAGAATTAAGACCATATTTAGAAAAATTGATTAATAACTTAAATCTTCAAAATCAAGTTTTCCTATTAGGTTTTCAAAATAATCCTTTTAAATTTTTAAAAAATAGTACACTGTTTGTGCTTCCCTCTTTAGTTGAAGGTTTTGGCAATGTATTAATAGAAGCAATGATTTGTAAACTACCCATATTATCTTCTAATTGTATGGTTGGTCCAAAAGAAATATTATCTCCTAATATTAACAGACAAAATAATATTAACAAACCTATATATACTAAATATGGAATATTAATACCGGTATGTGATGGTAATAAATATAGTGCTAATGTTGAATTAACTAATGAAGAAGAAATTATGGCTAATACAATATTAAAAATGTTAGAGAGTAATACTTTATTAAAAAAATATAGAAATCGTATGCATAATATTACAGAAAAATATAATATGAATCATATAATAGAAAAATGGATTGCTCTTTTAGACTCTGTTAGTTAAAATTGAATAAACATGGAAATTCATTGTTTTTTTGGTAAGTAGATATTTATAAAACATATAATTTTATTATCATTAATAAATTAATCGAAGGGAATTAAAAATGTTTAATAACTATAATCATCTTGGATTTATGAGCAAATATTACTTTGAATCTAATAATAAGTTTATTATAAAAAATAACTTTGAAGACATAATAAAGACAAAAAATATTAAAAGAATTGATCCCACTTCAATTATTGAACTAATTAATAAAAATTATTTTTTTGCTGATAGGACAATTATAGATGGAATATATAAAACACCCTGGATGGCAAAACCTAATAACGAAAATAATAAATGGAAGTTTTTTGATTTACCAAAACATGGATACAAATTAAAAGAAGAAAAAGAAATTGCTAATGAACTACTTCATCTATTAAAAAAAGAAATATATAATAATTGTAATAAAAAGAAAAATATAGGTATATTATTATCTGGAGGGATGGATAGCCGAATTGTAAGTGGTGTATTAAATAATCTAATTCAAAATAACAAACTTGATTCTAATGTAACTGCTTTAAACTGGGGGTTACTTGGTTCAAGAGATCAGGTTTATGCTAAAAGAATTGCTAAAATGTTTAACTGGAATTATATTCATTTTCCTTTAAGTGAATCCAACCTTAAAGAAAATATCAGAATAACTAGTGATAATGGATGCCAATTTTCTCCAATTCATTTACATGCTATACCTAAAATTAGAGAATTAAAAAATTTAGACTTAATATTAGCTGCTTCTTTTGGTGATAGTATTGGTAGAGCAGAATATTCTGGACATCATGTAACTGAATTAAAATCAATTAACAAAAATATATTCAATAGATATGAGATAATCAAAAATAATATTTACAAAATTTATAAGGAAGAAATAAAAAATGATATAGAAAGATATAGAAAAATTTTTCCTAGAGAAAAAGCCTATCAATATTTTGAAATAGAAAGACAAGCTCATTATATGCGGAAACAGTTAAATCCTTGTATGGAAATAATAAATCAAAAAACGCCAGTTTATCAAGCATTCACTAGTCCAGATGTTTTTGGGTTCATGTGGTCTATTGATCCAAGAAGAAGAGGAGATAAAATATATAAATATATTTTAGAAAAATTTGATAATAATTTAAAAGAAGTACCTTGGGCAAGAACTGGGAAAAAATATTTAAGAGATGAAGACATAAATGATGATTTAAAAAGGAACTACCATAAGTATGGATTATGGATAAGAAATAATATCTCAGATTATATTGAAGATAGAGTTCTTTCGCAAGAAATTGAAAATTTAAATATTTTTAATATGATTTCTTTAAAAAAATTAATCAAATATAATAAAAAGTATTCTAAATCTAAAGTTCATACAAAAATTGATGAAATTTTAATATGGCTAGCTTCATTAGCTGAATTAATTCAAAAGCATGATGTTGAAGGCATTAAAAACAATAAAAATTCTTATTTAAACTACATTAGAGCTAAATATTTAAGTCAACTAGAAACTATTTCTTATCTCGCGTATAAAAACATAAAAAATAGGGTGGGCAAAATATGAATGATAATAATAAAGTTAAAATACTTTATATTATTTCTACTTTGAGAAGATGTGGTCCAACAAATCAACTATATGGTATATTAAAGTATTTAGATAAAGATAAATTTATACCGACTATTTTAACTATTTCACCTGAAAACAAAGAAATCTCTATGATAAATAAATTTGAAAAATTAGATGTCGAAATTAATTCATTAGATTTAAATAAAATAGAATATCTAATTAAAAGTAAGAAAAGGTTAAAGAAATATTTATCAACACATGATGATTATGATATTATTCATACAACTGGAGTTCGTCCAGATAAATTGGTCAATTCATTAAAAATAAAAAATCATTTAACCACTATCAGAAACTATGCTTTTGACGATTACCCAGTTAAATTTGGTAAAATTCTTGGATATATATTGGCATATCGACATATTAATATCATTAAAAAAATTAATTATAAAATTAGTTGTTCAAAGACGATAAAAAATATATTAAAAAATAACCATGCTATTCAAAGTGATGTTATCTATAATGGAATAGATGCAAATAACTTTAATATAATGGAAGAAAAAGATAATCTGGAATTAAAAAAAGAGTTAAATTTACCAATAGATAAAAAGATATTCATTTCTGTAGGTTCTTTAATAGAAAGAAAAGATCCCCAAACAATTATTAAAGCTTTTAAAAAAGCTAATAATGAAAATAAAGCTCATTTAATAATACTTGGAAAGGGACCTCTATATGATGAATGTGTTAAAATTAAAGATGAAAATATATCATTGCTAGGTTTTGTTAATAATGTTAGTCAATATTATAGAGCTTCTGATGTATATATTTCTGCTTCTCATTCAGAAGGTTTACCTAATACAGTATTAGAGGCAATAGGTAGCGGTCTACCTGTAATATTATCTGACATAGGACCTCATCAAGAAATTATTGAAAAAGATAATAAAATTGGCTCTTTATTTGAATTAAAAAATATTTACGAGCTAAAAAATGTAATTATTAAATATATAAATTCTAACAAAAATATTAAAATAAAAAATAGAGCTAGATCAGTTTTGGAAAATAACTTTACTGCTGAAATTATGAGTAAAAATTATCAAAAATATTATTTAGATATTTTAAGTGAAGGAAGATAAATATTGAAAATAGAAAAATATTTTTCAGAAAAATTACGAAAGTATCCTAAAATTAGAAATAATATTAAATTATTTTATCAAAGAATAAATTATATATTTTCATCTTTACCAAAAAAGACACTAAATAATGATTTTAATATATATATAGAATCAGTAGGTAATATTGATAACGAAAATTTTTTTGGTTATTATGACAAATCACCTTGGGATAAAAATAACAAAAAAATATTAACATTAAAAGTTCCATTTAGTCACAAGCATCCTATACATGGAGAAGAAGCAATTATTGGATATTCTAATGGTCAAAATAATTTTAATAAAATCACTACAACAAAAACTTGGAACCTTCAACAAGGTTGTATGCTTCAATGGTTAGGTCCTGATTTTAAAGAAAAAATAATTTATAATGATTTATACAAGAATAAATATGTTAGCAAAATATATAATTTGAAAAATAAAAATACCAAAATTATAGATTTTCCTATTTATACTATTAATAAAAAAGGAACTTATGCTTTAAGTATAAATTTTTCAAGACTTAATAGATTAAGAAAGGGATATGGATATAATAACTTAAAAGATCTTACTAAAGGTATAAAACATCCTGATAATGATGGTATTTGGTTATTAGATATTGAGAATAATAATAAAAAATTAATTATTTCATTTAATGACATATTTATATTTGAAAATAATGAAAAAATGGAAAACAGTGAACATCGATTTAATCACTTAGATTTTAATCCTTCAGGCAATAGATTTTCATTTATCCATAGATGGACATATAACAATGAAACCCATTCCAGACTTTTAACTGCAGATATAAATGGGGAAAATATTTATTGTCTATCAGATAATAAGATGGTTTCACATACTTGTTGGAAAAATAATAATCAACTATTAGCTTGGGCAAGAAATGAAAATAATAAAGATCAATATCAGTTATTTGAAGATAGAACTGAAAACAAAAAGATTATAGGTAAAAATATATTAAACGAAGATGGTCATCCTTCTTATTCACCAGATAGAAGATATATCTTAACAGATACCTACCCGGATAGAAAAAGATTTAGAAAATTAATTATATATGATACTAAAACTAAAGAAAAATATATTTTGGGCAAATTTTTTGCTAGCTTTAAATACATAAATGAAAATAGATGTGATTTACATCCGAGATGGAGTAGAGATGGTAAGTATATTTCTTTTGATTCAGTCCATAAAAAGAAAAGAAAACAATATATAATAAAAAATCCATTAATTTAAACGAGGTTTTAAAATGATTTCAGTTATTATGGGTGTATATAATTCAAAAAGATATTTAAGAGAGTCTATTGAAAGTATTTTAAATCAATCTTTTAGTAAATTTGAGTTTATAATAATAGATGATGGCTCAAATGATGGTTCTTCAAAAATATTAAGAAAATATAGTAAAAAAGAGCCCAAAATCAAGATAATAGAAAACAAAAAAAACATAGGTTTAACAGCCTCTTTAAACAAGGGTCTTAAGGCAGCTAAGTATGATATTATTGCAAGAATGGATGCTGATGATATTTCAAAAAAAGATCGCTTACAAAAACAGTATAATTTTCTTAAAGCAAATGAAGATATTTCTGTGTTAGGAACATCTGCTATTGATATAAATAAAAAAGGTGAAATAATTAACCATAGAAAAGTTCCTTTATCTTATGATGAAATCAAAAAAACAGTTAGATTTGTAAATCCAATTATACATTCATCTGTTATGTTTAGAAAAAATGATATTTTAAAAATAGGAGGATATAATGAAAACTATAGAAAAGTACAGGACTATGAACTATGGTTTAGATGTATAGCTAATAATATTAAGCTAAATAATTTAAAAGAAGAACTTATTCTTTATAGAAGAGATAATAAGTATTATAAAAGAAAATCTTTATATTATAGATGGACCGATTTTAAAATAAGATTTGAATGTTATCGATTATTGAATATACCTTTTTATAAATGGTATACACTATTTATACCTATAATTTTGGGTTTCTCCCCCAAATTTTTATTAAATTTTTTATATAAATATAAAGATTTTTTTGATCCACGCAATAAATAAATTAATGAATGATTATTGAAAACTTTCCTATATTTATTTGTTATAATCTATTTGACTTAAAATAATATTTTTATTTAATTTAAAATTAATTATCAATTATAATTTCAAAATGGAGGACAATACTATGAAATCAATAGTAACAGGCGCAGCAGGCTTTATAGGTTCTCATCTAAGCGAAAAATTAGTAAATAGTGGTCATAAAGTAATAGGAATAGATTGTTTTACAGATTATTATTCAAAAAAATTAAAAGTTAAAAATATAGAATCATTTATTGATAATAATAACTTTACTTTAATTAATAAAGATCTTAATAATATTCATTTAAATAAAATATTAAAAGGAGTTGATTATATATTTCATCAAGCTGCTCAGGCTGGCGTAAGAGCAAGTTGGGGGGAAACATTTGAGATATATAGTAATAACAATATTGAAGCTACCCAAAAATTATTAGAAGCTGCCAAAGATTCTGAAATAAAAAAATTCATCTATGCTTCTTCTTCATCAGTCTATGGAGATGTAGGTAACTTTCCAATGCAAGAAGAAGATAAAGTTAAACCGGTTTCTCCCTACGGAGTTTCAAAATTAGCAGCAGAAAACTTGTGCTATTTATATTATAAAAATTTCAAAGTGCCGACCATTTCATTGCGATATTTTACTGTAATTGGAGAACGGCAAAGACCAGATATGGCTTTTCATATATTTGGTAAAGCATTATTGAAAAATAACCCCATACATATATTTGGTAATGGAAAACAAAGTAGAAATTTTACCCATGTTGAAGATATAGTAAATGCTAATATATCAGCAGCTTTATCTGATTTTGAAGGAGAAATTTATAATATTGGAGGAGAAAAAGAAGGAATTACTATAAATCAAAGTATCGATTTAATGCAGGAATATTTAAATATAAAAGGGAATATTATATATGATAATAAGGTAAAAGGTGATGTAAAACATACTTCTGCTGATATTACAAAGGCAAATAAAGAACTAAAGTATAATCCTAATGTTTCATTTAAAGACGGACTTAAAAGAGAACTTAAATGGCTAAAATCAATTTATTAATAAATCTTGGAGGGCTTTATATATGTATAAGAATAAAATAAGTATAATTGGAACAGGATATGTAGGATTAGTTGCAGGAGTATGCTTAGCGGACTTTGGAAACAATATTATTAATGTAGATATTGATGAAGAAAAAATTGAAAAATTAAAAGCAGGTAATACACCACTTTATGAACCTGGATTAGAAGATATTTTTCAGAGAAATGTAGAAGAAGGTAGAATTAATTTTACTACAAATATTGAAAAAGCAATTAAAGATAGTGAAGTAATTTTTATAGCTGTGGGTACTCCTTCCAAAAATGATGGTAGTGCTAATTTAAATGCAGTAGAAAAAGTAGCTAAAACAATTGGAAACACAATTAACGACTACAAAGTAGTAGTTAATAAATCTACTGTACCAGTAGGAACAGCAGAAAAAGTGAATAATATTATAAGAAAACAATTAAAGGAAAGAAATAAAGATATTGAATTTGATGTAGTTAGTAATCCCGAATTCTTAAGAGAAGGAAAAGCAGTCTATGATTTTACACATCCTGATAGAATAGTTATTGGTTCAAATAGTAAGAAAGCTCAAAAGATATTGCAAGAAGTTTATAGAGCATTATATTTAAATGATGTGCCTTTTGTTTTCACAAATCCCCAAACTGCTGAATTAATCAAATACGCTTCAAATGCCTTTCTAGCTACAAAAATTTCATTTATAAATGAAATGTCTATATTATGTGATAAAGTAGGTGGTAACGTGCAAACTGTGGCTAAAACAATGGGAATGGATGGTAGAATTGGTGAAAAATTTCTTCATGCCGGCCCAGGTTATGGAGGTAGTTGTTTTCCTAAAGATACTAAAGCTATTGTAAAAACTGCGAAAGATTATGGAGTTGATCTACAAGTAATCAATGCTGGTATTAGTGCGAATGATAAACAAAAAAATTATATGGTAAAAAAAATAGAAAATTATTATGATAGTTTAAAAAATAAAGAACTTGGAATATTAGGTTTAAGTTTTAAGCCTGAAACAGATGATATGAGAGAATCTCCATCATTAACTATAATACCTAAATTGATTAAACTTGGTGTTAAAGTTAGAGCATATGATCCTGAAGCAATAGATGAAGCAAGAAAATGTTTTAAAGATTACGAAAAGAATATTATATTTTGCGACAATGAATATGAAGTAATGAAAAACAGTGATGGAGTAGTATTATTAACAGAGTGGAATAAATTTAGACGTTTAGATTTAGAAAAAGTAAAAAAATTACTGACTGAACCTATAATTTTTGATTTAAGGAATATTTATAATAGTAAAGAAGTAAAAAAACACGGTATTAAATATATTGGTGTAGGAGTACCCAATGTATTATAATAAAATCATTTCATAACAATTTTTCACTTTTAATAAATCCATAAATTTATTTAATAAAAAAATTTGATGAAAGTCATTATACTTTTGGAGGACAAATATATTATGAAATCTAACGTGAAAAAAAACCAAGAAAATTTCCAACAATTAGTTGATGAAGAACCTACTGTATTAGTCACAGGAGGAGCAGGGTTTATTGGATCAAATTTAATTTCAAAATTACTTAAAAAAAATCATGAGGTTATTTGTATGGATAATCTTTATTCTTCTAACAAAAATAATATATATGAATTTTTAGATCATAAAAATTTTGAATTTTTAAGACATGATGTAACTAAACCTTTTAATATAGAAGTAGATCAAATATACAATTTAGCTTGTCCTGCTAGTCCTATTTATTACCAAAAAGATCCTGTTTATACAATAAAAACTTCTTTTTACGGAGCATTAAATGTATTAGATAATGCTAAAAGAACTAAGGTCAGGGTTCTACAAGCATCAACTTCTGAAATATATGGTTCTCCAAAAATTCATCCCCAAAAAGAAAACTATTGGGGTAATGTAAATCCAATAGGTAACAGAAGTTGTTATGATGAAGGAAAAAGAGCAGCAGAGACGTTATTTTTTGATTATTATAGAGAATACAATACTAACATTGCCATTGCACGTATTTTTAACACATATGGGCCTAAAATGGCACCTAATGATGGGAGAGTAATTACAAACTTTATATTACAAGCTTTACAAGATAAACCCATTTCAATATTTGGGGAAGGAAACCAAACCAGATCATTTTGTTTTATTGATGATTTAACAGAAGGGATAATCAAACTTATGGAAGGAGATATTGTAGGCCCTGTTAATTTAGGTAACCCAGAAGAAATTACTATTAAAAATTTAGCTAAAAAAATTATCAAATTAACAAACTCAAATTCTAGATTGGAGTTTTATCCTTTACCTAAAAATGATCCTTTAAAAAGAAAACCCGATATTTCTTTGGCTAAAAATCAATTAAACTGGATTCCAAATATTAGTCTTCAAAAAGGATTAATTAAAACAATAGATTATTTCAAAAATATTCTTTAATTACTAAATTGTAAAGGATGTGAATTATAGGTGAGCACTATGGAAGAAATAAAGTTATCAATTATCATACCTTGTTATAATGAGAAAAAAACTATAAAAAAAATTGTTAATGAAGTAAAAAAGTCTACAATTGGAAAAAAAGAAATAATAATTGTAGATGATTATTCTACTGACGGTACAAGAAAAATTTTAAATAAGGATATAAAAGATAAAATCGCTAAAGTTATTTATCAAAAAAATAACAAGGGTAAAGGTGCTGCGATAAGAAGAGGAATAAAAGAAGCAACTGGAGATATAGTAATTATACAAGATGCTGATTTAGAGTATGACCCGAAAGAATATCAAAAATTAATTGAGCCAATAATTAATCAAAAAGCAGATGTTGTATATGGATCACGATTTATGGGAGGAAGACCACATAGGGTAGTATATTATTGGCACTATTTAGGAAATAAATTTTTGACTACATTATCAAATATGTTCACAAATATTAATCTAACAGATATGGAAACATGTTACAAAGTTTTTAAACGAAAAGTTATTCAATCAATTAATATCGAAGAAGATAGATTTGGTTTTGAACCTGAAATAACAGCAAAAATTGCTAAAAAAAATTATTCAATTTATGAGGTGGGAATTTCTTATTACGGTAGGACTTATGAAGAAGGGAAAAAGATTGGTTGGAAAGATGGATTAAGAGCAATATATTGTATATTTAAATACAATATATTAAATTAAGTGATTATATGATTAAAAATATTCTCGAAAAAATCAAAAGTAATAATTTTATATTACATTTAATACAATATTTAGGAGTAGGTGGATTGGCAGCTTTAACTGATTGGTTTATTTTTTATTTTCTTTTTATATTTGGAATAAATTATCTAATTAGTTCTATCATATCATTTTCCCTTGCTACCGGTGTGAATTATTTTTTTAGTAAGTATGTTTTTGAAAATAGTAAATATAATATCAATACTGAGATAATCCTTGTATATTTTGTTAGTGCTATAGGCTTAATATTAAATCTATCTTTTATGTGGTTTTTTTATAAAAAATTAAGTATTTTTAGTCTTTTATCTAAAATAATGGCAACTGGTTTAGTGTTTTTTTGGAATTTTTTATCTAGAAAATATTGGATTTTTAAAAAGTAGTTTTTTCTTTATATAAAGATTTTTCATAGAATATTTTCAAGATATATATTTGAATTATAATTATTTGGAAGTGATCAATTGGATAAAGAATTATTTTTGTCATTTTCACTTAGCTTAGTTAGATTGAATACTTAATTTAAAAACACTAATTAATATTATATTATTTTTTTATACATAATCATATGATTTTATTTTTTTTATTATAACCAGGAAATTAGAGGTGTTATTTTGTACAATAAAAATCATTATAAAGAAATATATAGCAAAATTAAAAAAATTTATCTTTCTAATTATTTTCCATTTTTCATAATATTAATCGGAATTATTATTAGATTAAGGCAATATTTTGTTAATAGATCATTATGGTTAGATGAAGCTTCATTAGCTTTAAATATCATAGAAAAAAATTATATTGAACTTTTGCAGACACTAAATTACGGTCAAGCAGCTCCCCCTGTTTTCTTATTAATTACAAAATTTCTTGTTAATTTATTTGGACCTAGTGAATATATTTTAAGGTTTTTACCGCTTATTTCGGGTTTGTTATCACTTTATATTTTTTATAAAATATCTAGAGAATTTCTAAATAGAAAAGTTATATCATTAGCTCTAATATTATTTTCATTTACAGAATATAATATATATTATTCTGTGGAATTTAAACAATATTCTTTGGATCTATTATTTGGTTTAATAATATTATTTTATGGAATCAAATTATATAAATCACATTTTAGAAATAAATATATAATTGCAAATATTTTCGTGGGTATATTGTCTATATGGTCTTCGCATACTTCTGTATTTTTATTAGCAGGAGTTGGATCAGCATTATTAGTTGAAATTTATTATAGTAATTATTTTACAAGAGAGTTTAAAATAAGAAAAATAAAACTATTGATCTTTACTTATATAATTTGGATTTTCAATTTTTCTCTTCATTATTTTTTAATTATTAGAAATACTACTACTGAACATTTATATGATTACTGGAGTGAATATTTTATACCATTTCCTCCTTTATCATTTTATGATTTAGGTAAATATTTATCAATTATATTGGGATTTATTAAAAATCCATTAGGTATATCATATGTTATAGGTTTAATAATATTTTTTACTTTAATAGGTGAATATTTTTTTTGGTATAGAAAAGATAGAATATATTTTTTTATGATTAATTTTACAATATTAATTCTAATTATAACTTCTATGTTTAATATTTATCCATTTGCTTCCCGTTTAGTATTATTCATTATACCTTTATTTTATATACTTATAACTGAAGGTATTTATAATTTCTACTGCTTATTTACTAAAAATAATAAAAAATTTATAGCTATATTACTAATTATTATTACTTTATTATATCCTATTGCTATGGGTGGAAATAAATTAGCACAGCCAATTTTAAAAGAAGAAATTAAACCCGTCATAAATTATTATTTAAGTAATAGTACTGGAAAAGATAACCTTTACATCTATTATGGAGCTATAAGAGCTTTTAGATTCTATACTTATGATAAAAATATAACTTATATAATAGGTGCGGATATGAATGATCTCGGGAATAGAAAAAACCCAGGTTTATATTTAGAAGAATTGGATAAATTAAAAGGAAGAGATAAAATGTGGTTTATTTTCTCACATGTTTATCAAAATGAAAAAGATTTATTTTTAATTTATTTGGATAAAATTGGAGATGAATTAGATAGTTTTAAGACACATGGTGCTTCTATTTATTTATATGATTTACAATAATAACAATTCTTTTTATATTAATTATTATCATATTATATTAAATATTTATAGTTGTTAGAAAAATTAGTCAAGTTTACTAATGAGCGGACAAATGTCTTGATTTACATTTTTAAAAATAATGACCAGTTATTTTATTTAAAAATAGTTTAATGTTCTCAATAAATATACTTTCAGCTTTTATATAAAAAATATTT